>Ga0209088_10000055_pt1 | contig 88051 bp, 86 predicted proteins | sample S_140625_EF_Meta_FD_187324 | JGI IMG/M metagenome (GOLD analysis project Ga0209088, IMG submission 187324) | Freshwater microbial communities from Lake Simoncouche, Canada to study carbon cycling - S_140625_EF_MetaG (SPAdes) (version 2) | ecosystem: Environmental > Aquatic > Freshwater > Lake ... | reverse complement strand
AATAACTTAATACGTAGGATCGATACTAATGATAGAAATATAAGTAATTATGTGTTATTCTCAAGTAATAATTTGATAAATAAAGTGAATGAAAATGATAGAAGTGTCAGTAATTATGTGCTATCTACAAGCAACTTATTAGCACAGAGAATAAATAAATACTCTGTCTGGGAACCAACAGGAACTAATATTTACTATTACTCGACTGGAAATGTAGGTATTGGAACAACAAATCCTTCAACAGATTTACATATATATGATGAGACGATTAGTGAAACTAAACTAACTATTCAAAATAATTATACAGTAGCAGGAAGTACTATAACTGCTTCACCATCTGCTACTACAACAGGTACTATAGGAAGTTATACATATCAAGTATTTACATATACTACTGAAACAGGAGGCGCGGGAACTGGACAAAGTCTATATACTATTACTACCCCTATTGGTGGTGTAGTTTGTGATATTTTAGTAGTAGGAGGAGGTGGTTCAGGTGGAGAGCAGTATGCTGGTGGTGGAGGTGGTGCTGGTGCTTTAATATATTATAGTACAACTCTAAATGGTACATATACATTTAGAGTAGGAGATGGAGGGAAAATACAAAATACAGATGATAGTACTATTGGTGATGATGTTCAACAAGATGGCAAAGATAGTAGTATTTCATTAGGTGGAACTAATATATTTGTTGCGAAGGGTGGAGGTAAAGGATTAAGAGATGTAAATAGATTATCAACAGGTGGTTCAGGTGGTGGTGGAGGATATGGAACTACAATCCCATATAATACTTTAGATCCTAACAACATAATTAATGGTTCAGTAGTACCTATTGTAGGACAAAATTATGATAATTCAAGTTATCCATTAGGACAAGGATGTTTTGGTAATATAGGTGGTCGTTCAGGTTCAATATCAAGTCCATGGTATTCAGGTGGTGGTGGAGGCGCTGGTAGTATAGGCAGTAATGGTACTGGAAGTAGCGGAACTGGTAGTGGTGGAAGTGGCAAAAACATGTCATCTATTTTTGGTACAAATGTTGGGGTTAATGGAGTTTTTGCTGGTGGAGGAGGAGGATATCTATCATCAGGAGGAAGTGGAGGGGGTGGAAGTGGTCGAGATTCTGCTAATTTTAGTGCTGGTATAAGTGGAACAGGAGGTGGGGGTGGTGGAAGTAGTTCTGGTAATTCTGGGCAAAATGGCGGTTCAGGTATTATTATTATAAGATATATATTATCAACAACAGCATCAGCATCTATAGAATTGATAAGGGGATCAGCAAGTGATACTAATACAGATTACAAATTAGGCAACTTTAATGGAGACTTTAAGATTATGTCTTCAGTATCCTCTATAGATACCAATCGATTCCTATTAACTTCTGGAGGTGATATAACAGTTTCAGGAAGTGTAAATGCAACATCATATCTATTAGGCGGTAGCAATATATTAATAAAGATAGATGAAACTAGTAATTATATTCTATCTACAAGCAATACACTAATACAACGATTAGATACTAATAATACAAATTCTAGCAATTACATCTTAACCACTAGCAACAACCTAATAAACAAGGTTAAAGAGAATGACAGTAATGTTAGCAATTACATATTAACCACTAGCAACAACCTAATAAACAAAGCAAATGCTAATGATAGTAATGCGAGCAACTACATACTAACTACAAGTAATAACTTGATAAACAAAGTTAAAGAGAATGATAGCAACGCAAGCAACTACATTCTAACTACTAGTAATCTCATATCAAAAAGGATTACTGATTTAACAACTGACATGATAAAAGAGAGTACATCAGCAGCAAATAAGTTTATAGTTAATAACTTCTATAATGATGACTTAACTCTTAATGGAACTTTAACAATCAATTCTAATTTAATAGTTTTAGGTGATACCACACAACTTGATACAATTGTATATACTACAGAAAGATTAGAAGTTGTTAACGCAAATAATACTACAACAGCTTTCATGGTTAAACAAAACACAATTAATCGAGATATCTTTGTCGCTTCAAATATGAGCTCAGCTGTCTTTAAGATTGCTAATGATGGTGCTGTTTATATTAATGGAGATGTAGGAATAGGTACAACACAACCACGTTCGAAATTAGATGTTATTGGTAATATGACAATAAGCGGAAATGTAATCCCTGGCAGTAATACTTTTTATAATTTAGGATCGCCAACAAGGAAATGGAAGGACTTGTATTTATCAGGAAATAGTATCTTTTTAAATAATACTGTATTATCAAGTGATGAAAGTGCCGATTTGAGTATTAAAGATCAATCAGGCACTTTAAAAAGTATGAATATAAATACTATACAGGTAAGTGGTGATGTTCATATTTTAGGAGAAGGTAATTACAAGAAAAATAATAGAGATGTTATTCTTGATACAAGTAACTACATTCTAACCACAAGCAACAACTTGATAAATAAGGTTAAAGAGAATGACAGTAACTCAAGTAATTATATTTTAACTTCAAGTAATAACTTAATACGTAGGATAGATACTAATGATAGAAATGTAAGCAATTATGTGCTATCTACAAGCAATTTATTAGCACAGAGAATAAATAAATATTCTGTTTGGGAACCTACAGGGACTAATATTTATTATTATTCAACAGGAAATGTAGGTATTGGGACAACAAACCCACAAAATAAATTACATATTAGAGATGATACAACTAATTCAACAGTTTTAACAGTACAAAATAATTTTACATCTGGTGGTGCTATAACATCATCACCTTTAGCAAGTACAATAGGAGCTATTGGAAATTATACATATCAAGTATTTACATATACAACTGAAACAGGAGGTGTAGGATCAGGACAGAGTCTATATAATATTAATGTTCCTATAGAAGGTATAGTTTGTGATGTATTAATAGTTGGAGGTGGAGGTGGTGGAGGGCAAGGTGGTGGAGGAGGTGGAGGTGGTAATGTTTTATTTGCTACAAATATTACTTTGACTTCAGGATCTATAAGAGTTGGTAATGGTGGTACTGGAGCTGCTATAAATACATTTACTAATGGGATAAATGGTGTGAATAGTTCTATTACAATAAATTCTGTAGAATATATTGCGAAGGGTGGTGGAGGTGGAGGAACAAGATTAAGTAATAATGGTGGACAGAATGGTAATTTAGGAGGAAGCGGTGGCGGTGGGTCATGTGCGAACTTTACTCCACAAGCATTAGGTGGTCTAAGTAATAAGAACACTTATGCTAATTTTCAATCATTTGGCAATAATGCTGGTACTGGAAAACCAGATGCAGGAGGAGGACAACCTTTATTAAGTGCTGGTGGAGGAGGGGGGGCAGGTGGTGTTGGTGCGAATTGGTCTGTATCTACTGGTGGAGGTAATGGTGGGTTAGGTAAAGATTTTATATCATACTTTGGGACAAGTGTAGGACATAATGGATATTTTGGAGGTGGTGGAGGAGGACATACTTATAATGCTCCTGGTATGGCATTTGCAGCATATGGAGGATATGGGAATGGTGGCGATGGATTATTTGGAGGAGGTGGGAATGGTGGTCTTGATGGAACAACAACTACATCATCATTTGAATACCCTGGTGTTGATGGATTACCAAATACTGGTGGTGGTGGTGGTGGTGGTAAATTTAATGATGGAAATGGAACAGCAGAAGATAATAATGGTGGTAATGGCGGTTCAGGTATTGTTATTATAAGATATATATCAGCAACAACAGCATCAGCATCTATAGAATTAATAAGGGGATCTGCAAGTGATGGTAATACAGATTACAAATTAGGAAATTTTAATGGCGACTTTAAGATTATGTCTTCAGTATCATCTGTAGATACCAATCGACTACTATTAACTTCAGGAGGTGATATAACAGTTTCAGGAAGTGTAAATGCTACATCTTATCTATTAGGCGGTAGTAATATATTAATAAAGTTTGATGAAACAAGCAATTATATATTATCTACAAGCAATACTCTGATACGTAGGACAGATACTAATAATACAAATGCTAGCAATTATATCATGATTACAAGTAATAACTTAATAAATAAGGTATCTGAAAATGATAGCAACTCGAGTAACTATATTTTAACTTCAAGTAATAATTTAATACGTAGGATAGATACTAATGATAGAAATGTAAGCAATTATGTGTTATCCTCGAGTAATAATTTGATAAATAGGGTTAATGATAATGATAGAAATGTAAGCAATTATGTGTTATCCTCGAGTAATAATTTGATAAATAGGGTTAATGATAATGATAGAAATGTAAGCAATTATGTGTTATCTTCAAGTAATATTTTGATAAACAAAATTAATGAGAATGATAGAAGTGTCAGCAATTATGTGTTATCTTCAAGTAATATTTTGATAAACAAAATTAATGAGAATGATAGAAGTGTCAGTAATTATGTACTATCTACTAGTAATTTATTAGCACAAAGAATAAATAAATACTCTGTATGGGAACCTACAGGAACTAATATTTATTATTATTCAACAGGAAATGTAGGTATTGGGACAACAAATCCTTCAACAGATTTACATATATATGATGAGGCGATTAGTGAAACTAAACTAACTATTCAAAATAATTATACAGTAGCAGCATCTGGATTACCAGCAGAAATTAGTGTGCTTGGTACTACATCAGGTATCATAGGTAATGATAGATATATAATATTTACATCTGGTAATTATACTTTCCCAGTTCCTACTGGTGGAATTGGGTGTGATATATTTATGATTGGTGGTGGTGGTGGCGGTGGTCATAATTGTGCTGGTGGAGGAGGTGCTGGTGCTTGTATTGTTGCTATAAATCAAACAATTAATGCTGGTAATTATACAATATCTGTGGGCGCAGGTGGTTCTGGTGCTGTAGTTAATAGTAGTGCTAATGGAACAAATGGAGGTGATAGTTCAATCGGTTCTTTATATGTAGCAAAAGGTGGAGGGTTTGGTGGTGGTCAAGGAGGAGGTTTAATAGGTGGAACTGGTGGCTGTGGTGGTGGTGCTGCTGGTGGTGGTTCCGCCGCAGCAAATTCAGCAATAAGTAGTCTAAATGTAGTAAATAGTATTACTAATATATCACCATCTACAACATCAACATATGCTGTATTAGGAAATATTGGCGGCTCTTCAGCAGGATATACTCCACCTAATTATCATCAATTAAATGGTGCTGGGGGAGGTGGTATTGGTATTGTAGGAACTAATTCAAGTATTTCTGCGTGTGGTCCAGGAGGTAATGGTATTTACCAAGTAGTAATTAATTCAACTACTTATAATTTAAGAAGTCATTTTACAAATAACGGAACATTTGGAGTTCAAGATGGGACGGGTAATTATTATATAGGTGGAGGAGGTGCAGGAGCTGGAAATCAGTCAAGTGGAACAATAACTATTTCAGGTGGTTTAGGTGGAGGAGGTAATGCTTTTGATACTTCTTCTTCACTCGCAGGAATTGCAGGAACTCCTAATACTGGTAGCGGTGGTGGAGGGACTACAGGCGATGGAGTTGTAGGTGGAAATGGAGGGTCTGGTATAGTCATCATCAGATACCGTAACTCAGCAGCAACAACAGCATCAGCATCTATAGAATTAATTAGGGGGTCAGTAAGTGATGGAAATACAGATTACAAATTAGGAAATTATAATGGAGACTTTAAGATTATGTCTTCAGTATCCTCTGTAGATACCAATCGACTACTATTAACTTCGGGAGGTGATATAACAGTTTCAGGAAGTGTAAATGCCACATCGTATCTATTAGGCGGTAGTAATATATTAATAAAGATAGATGAAACAAGCAATTATATATTATCTACAAGCAATACCCTAATACGCAGGACAGATACTAATAATACAAATGTAAGTAATTACATTTTAACTACAAGTAATAACTTAATAAATAAGGTTAAAGAGAATGATAATAACTCAAGCAATTACATACTAACCTCAAGTAATAACTTGATTAACAAGATTAAGGAGAATGATAGTAATGTAAGCAATTACGTGTTCACAACAAATGACACTATTTCGACAAGAATTACTAATTTAAATACTGACATGATTAATCAAACTACTAATTCTGTAAAGAAGTTTATAGTTAATAATAGCCACAATAATAATTTAGAAGTTAATGGAAATTTGACAATCAACTCTAATTTAATAGTACTCGGAGATAGCACACGTCTTGATACAATTGTATATACGACAGAAAGATTAGAAGTTGTCAATACAAATAATACTACAACTGCTTTAATGGTACAGCAAAATAGCGCTGACAGAGATATATTTATAGCATCAAATATGTCTACTACAGTATTTAAGATTGCTAATAATGGTGATGTGCTTATAAGTGGAAATGGTAATTATAAGAAAAATAATAGAGATGTTATTCTTGATACTAGTAATTATATATTAGCTACAAGCAATTATCTAATCAACTATAACAATCTAATAAATAAACCAAGTCTTGTTGATGCTCAAGTTAATAGTGATTGGAACTCAGTATCTGGAAAATCTCAAATACTCAATAAGCCTGATCTGACTGTTATAGCAACCAATAATACAAATGTTAGCAATTATGTGCTATCTACTTGTAATTATCTAATCAACTATAACAATCTAATAAATAAACCAAGTCTTGTTGATGCTCAAGTTAATAGTGATTGGAACTCAGTTTCAGGAAAATCTCAAATACTCAATAAGCCTGATCTGACTGTTATAGCAACCAATAATACAAATCTAAGTAACTATGTGCTATCTGCTAGTAACTATTTAGTAAATTATAACAATCTAATTAATAAACCTGACTTAAGTGGTATTACTACCAATAATACAAATATTAGCAATTATGTGTTATCAACATGTAATTATCTAATCAACTATAACAATCTAATTAACAAACCTAATTTAACTGTTAATGATACAAATGTTAGTAATTATATATTAGCAACAAGTAATAATTTAATACTAAATGCTAACTTAATCGATTCTAATACATCTGCCAAGATAACCTTGTTATGTAATACATTATTAGCAATCGATACAGTTAATGATAATAATATTAGTAACTACGTATTTACAACAAGCAACCAATTAGTTAACTACAACAATCTAATAAATAAGCCTGACTTAACAGTTATTGCTACTAATAATACACATGTTAGTAACTATGTATTTACAACAAGTAACCAATTAGTTAACTACAACAATCTTATCAATAAACCTGACTTAACAGTTATTGCTACTAATAATACACATGTTAGCAACTATGTGTTATCAGCAAGCAACCAATTAGTAAACTACAACAATCTTATCAATAAACCTGACCTGACTGTTATTGCTACCAATAATACAAATATTAGCAACTATGTGTTATCAGCAAGCAATTACTTAGTAAACTACAACAATCTTATCAATAAACCTGACCTGACTGTTATAGCAACTAATAATACAAATCTTAGCAACTATGTATTATCAGCAAGCAACTCTATTTCGACAAGAATTACTAATTTAACTACAGACATGATAAATCAAAGTACTAATTCCATAAAGAAGTTTATAGTTAATAATAGCCATAATAATAATTTAGAAGTTAATGGTACTTTAACTATCAATTCTAATTTAATAGTTCTTGGAGATAGCACACGTCTTGATACAATTGTATACACTACTGAAAGATTAGAAGTAGTTAATGCTAATAATACTACAACCGCTTTGATGGTACAACAAAATAGCGCTGATAGAGATATCTTTATAGCATCAAATATGTCAGCTACAGTATTTAAGATTGCTAATAATGGTGATGTACTTATAAGTGGCGATGGTAATTATAAGAAAAATAATAGAGATGTTATTTTGGATACAAGTAATTATGTAGCGAGGGTTAATACTGCGTTAACAACATCGATAGCTGCTAAGCAAGATACTTTAACATCAACTTTGTTGGCACCATTACTAAATACAACAACAGACTTTGTACTTAATGGATCAAAAATAGATTTATCACAACATACAAGTAATTATATAACAAGGCTTAATACTGCTTTAACAACATCAATAGCTGCTAAGCAAGATACTTTAACATCAACTTTGTTGGCTCCATTACTAAATACGACAACCGACTTTGTACTTAATGGATCAAAAATAGATTTATCACAACATACAAGTAATTATATAACAAGGCTTAATACTGCTTTAACAACATCGATAGCTGCTAAGCAGGATACAATAAATAGTACAGCCAATCAAATTATTATAGGAAATGGAAATGGTGTTACTACTACTAATGCTGGCCTAACCTTTGTTACTGATACTTTAACAGCTACAAATATTGCTGGAGCAGGTGCTAATATTACAGCATTAAATATGGGGAATGCTTTAACAGGAACATTAGCGGTAGCGAGAGGTGGTACTGGTTCTACAACTTTAACAGCAGGACAGGTATTGATAGGTAATACAACATCAATATCGCAAACATCAAATTTAATATGGAGTATTGCGAATAATCGCTTAGGTATAGGAACAGCGACACCAGCAACATCATTACATGTTGTAGGTGAGATAGTGGCAACAAATAATATAACATCTTATTATTCTGATGAACGATTAAAAACAAAGATATCAGATATTGATGAGCCATTAAAAATCATTAATAATTTGAATGGTTTTTATTATATACCTAATGAATTAGCGCTAATTAATGGAATTACAAATACAGGCAAGGAGATTGGTTTGAGTGCTCAAGAAGTACAAAAAGTATTACCTGAAATAGTTAAGATAGCACCATTCGATTTAGAGACTGACAAAGATGGTAATAAGATATCTAAATCAGGTGAGAATTATTTAACTATGTCTTATGAAAGACTTGCGCCTGTATTTGTAGAAGCCATTAAAGAATTACACCATAAGAACATAGTACTCGAACAAAAGAACATAGTACTCGAACAAAAGAACATAGTACTCGAACAAAAGAACATCGTACTCGAACAAAAGAACATAGAGTTGAATGATAAATATAATAACATATTAGAAGATATTACAATAATAAAAAGAACACTACAAATACAATAGTTAATCAAATCTCAATAGACACTTGGTTTTTATGATATCATGACTGTGTAATATATTAACTTTATTTTTAACTTTACACGTATTATTATCGATCATTTTTTTATAAATTACATCATAGTTATCAATAGCGTAATTTATAATACTATTATTAAAGATCCATCTAAAAAAGTTTAGTTGTCCGATAGTTGTTTCAATATATTCGGTTCTTTCTACATTAATAAAAAATGTTATGCGGTTATGTCTGCGAAAGGAATCAAAGTTAAACTTGCTATATGACTTTAGCTGCGCTCGATAATCTTGATATAGATTGATCTTTTTAACGTTTCCTTTAATATTATCAGGTAGTATACTATATATATTTTTTTCTTCATCGACCCAGTAATAAATATTATGAGACTTGGCAAAGTGCGTGACAAGCCATTCAATTATTCTTAATGATAGTTTATGTTTTCCTTCAATAATCTCCTTCAATACTATTTTATGCTTAGGGTTCTTATTATAAAACTCTGTTAAAGAAGATAATAGAAGATTTTGTCCTAAATCACTCATATTTAGTTTAAGAAATATTATATTCTTTAAGTAAATAATTATCAAAAGAATATAATATCAAGTAAAAAAATGGAAATGTAAATGTTTCTTATTTTTAATATGAAGCGGAGCTGCCGATCTCAAGGGTATTCTGGCGAAGATCCGGTTCAATAGTACTAATCATCCATGGTCCGACGGCATTTTGCGGGTTAGGTATTTCAGAGCGTAATTGAAGATTGGCATTTCTTAAAGATTGTCCGACGGTATTAATTCCTACGTGATATCCTGCGGTTAAATAATTTTGATCATGGATATCGCCGGTTCCTGAAGGGTTTATGCGAGCCCACTTGCTATCAGCGGCATCCTTGGGTAATAAATCGCCAGCTGTTAATCGATCACGAGGGAAACAAGATTGCATCCCTGAAAGTGAATTGCCATCGCTGCTGCTGGCACCTTGTGGCCCACCGGCACCAGAGGCGCCACTTGAGAATTGGCCATTAAGGTCATTCATGCCTGATTGTTGACCATCTAACATTTGGGAGGGATTGTAATCGGGATTATCAGGAGAATAATTGCCGATACCTGAGGCGGCTAATGAGGGATTAGTGCGATAATTATCAGCGACGGAACGGGCATTTGCGGATTGGGCAGCTTGAGCAGCTTGAACAGCTTGGGTATTGCCTCCGATGCTTCCTGAGTCGGAAGCGAAGGTCTCGTAATTGTAGTATTTTTCACTATCGGTTAAAAATCCTGTAGGGATATGTGAGTTATCCGTATTCATTTGCGATTTATTACCACTCGAACATTTTGAGTTATATGTTAAAAGTAGTAATAATGAAAGTAATAGCAATATCGCAATCGAAAATGATATAACAACGTTTTTATTAGAACCCATATTATATTTGTCTATATATATCTATCTATTATTTACAATAGATTATATTTACAGCCTTCTGAAGATTTTTATTTATATATTATTAATTTTACTTTCTTGGCTAATTAACAATTGATTAATTTTATTTAGTGGTTCTTGTATATTATTACTTGGGGATACTTTCAACTCTAAAAACATTTTGTTTATATTCACTCTATTTTCTTCTAATATATTAATGTATTTTTGTAACTCTATGACACGCTTACTCATTTTATTATTAATGACGTTTATATTATCATTCAATTTATCTATGATATCTTCCTTATTTATCCATTCGTTATTATTATCATTACTTATGTCCGTTATATCTATTGAACTTACTACCCACTTATTCTTAGTATTATCAGCATAAAAATAAATACCATGATATTCTATTTCAACATTTATTATACACTTCTTAAAATGATTTTCTTCACGTAGTATATTAATAACATTATCGACCGTCTCTATATTATTATTATTGTAAATCAATCTGGGGTACTTCGTATTCGTAAATATTACTGAGATTGTCTTTGTCTGTTCACAAAAACTCTTGTTATACATCTCGATTAATTCATTATGTGTAATATTCTTATTAAACCATTTAGGGGACGAATTAACAATTTCCTTCATGATATTATCATCGAGCCTATTGATATTACCGATTCCTTCGTTATTTATAGTTTCCGGTATATAAATTGTAATATTATATCCCTTGTTATCTATCAAGCGTCTTATTGACTTTAATTTAATATCTGAGAAGGTTATTTTGACTGGCTCTATTGTTTTTGCGACAAACTTATCATCTTTTTTTTCGGGTTTCCTAAGAATAATAGAGGGGGTCGTGGGCATTATTTATCTATTTTAAACCATATCTTATTAATGATATTTGATTGACGCGCTTGAATTCGCAAAAATATCTTCGTAGATTTTTATATTTGATAATCTTATATTCTATGTAATTAAATGATGAATAATAATAAAGTCAAAAGTGTATCTAAAGAAGAGTCTGAAACATGTGAAACAGATAATACAGAAAAAGAAACCGATAATGATAGTTTAGTAAATATATTGATAGATTTTGTGAAAGACGAGCTACTTAAGTCAAATATCCGGTATGAAATAGTTAAACCGATACTTATATATATATTGTATTACCTCATACCTTTTATTATATTATTGATGCTCTTAAATTTTATAACGACAATTATAGCAGTTTATATAGTATTTAGATATTTATTATAAAAAATTAATTTATACTAATTATAATAGAAATAAAAATGCCAAGAAAGTCTCCTTCGTCAAAAAACGATATCTCTTCAAAGAATTCAAAGAATTCAAAGGATTCAAAATATTCAAAAAGTTCAAATAAGTCAAATAAGTCTACTGGTGGTGTTAATCTTACACCGCTAATATCCGCATTATTACTTGCGGGCATTAAATTATCATTAGAACAAAATAAGAAGACTAAAAAGGTTGCAAGCAACAGCAAATCTACTAAGACTAAACCCCGTCGTCAGACTATATAATTACATATCATATATCATTCCCTTATTTTTATAAATTTCTATAAGTGATCTTGAATACATATCAAGCGGCTTAAGCTGCTTATCATTTTCAGGAAACTTGTTGTTAATAATATACCAGCCTCTTTTATATACATCCATGTTTGTTTCGAAAGGCTCTCTGTTAATAATATGGATTATACCATTATTATATAAAGCAATAGTATCAGGTTGTGTCATTATGGTTATATAGATAAGGATGCGAGTTTTTATATCAATTTTTTATAATTAGTAAATATTAAATATATATTAAATAATTACAAGAATGGACGAAGAGACATTAAAAGAATTTGAGGAATTGTTTGATTTCGATACATCTAAAAAGCAGTTAATTCTTAATAAAATAATAACAGATGATATAATAACAGGCGACAAGATAGATATATCTGAAGATGTCTACAAAGATACATGTATAGATAAATGGATATCTAAAATGCCTATATTGGAGGGTAGCCAGATATTAATAGAGAAGCTAATAAGACATCCTATAAATAACAAAGAGTTGTTAATAAAAAGACAGAATACTATAATAACTTATGATATTGACATAGAGATACTTAAAGAGTATGAGAATGATATATTGTGGATTTATAAAATAGCGGAGGAAATAAATAATAACTCTTCTATCGAAATATTATTCCCATCAACATTCATAATAAGCTACATCAACTATATTGAGCAGATATTAGATTTATATCATTTATATAAAATATACTTTATTCCTGCTACATCAATCATGTATCCGCTAAGTACCTTCATAGCACCTTACGTATATCTTACAAATTATTTAAAACTGGATATTTCTTTCACATCATATTTGGAAATATTTTATAATATACTACAGATGTTATTTAAAACTACAGGAAACTTCCGAGCAGACATAACAAAGTTTGTATCAATATTCATGTATATTGGTGTATATCTTTATAATATGTATCAGACTTATGAGATTGCTTTGTTCTTACATAATACCAAATATAAACTACATGCTAAGATGCAAGGTCTCGTACATTTTGTCAGACATTCACAAAATATAATGAAAAATCTGCCAACTAATATTATAGTGCCCTATTTTAATATTAAAGAGACATATCAACGCATTAGTATAAATAACTCTATGACGGATATATATAGGATATGGAAAGATGCCAATTTAAAGAATGATATTTCTTCGCTATTAAAAACAATATATGCTGTAGATGCTATTGATACTATTAATAAACTGTTGCTATCAGGAGAATGGTCGAAGGTAGCCTATTCTAACCAAACAATATTATGGGATGCTAAGAACCCTATATTAAAGAGAGATCAAGTAGCAAACCCCATAAATCTGGATAAGAATATTATAGTTACGGGACCAAATGCTGGAGGAAAAACCACATATGTTAAAACGATACTGGCAAATGTCATATTAGGACATACGATAGGGATAACATATAGCTTGCGATCTCAAATGATATTATATGATACTATTAATTCATTTATGCGTGTTTCAGATATATTAGGGACACGCTCATATTTTGAGGCAGAAGCCGAATATTGTTTAAATATGATTAAGAAGGCTGTTGATATAAGTGTTAAAAATAAGAGGGGGTTGTTTTTAATGGATGAACCGATGCACTCTACGCCACCAACGGAAGGGATGGCGACGGCTTATGCGGTTATAGAGTATTTAAGCAAATTAGATGGTATAACGCTAATTATAACAACACATTTTCATAAGTTGGTAAAGTTGGAGGAGTTATATCCCGAGAAGTTTATTAATTTATCGGTTGATGCTATAGCAGATAATAATAAATATATATTCCCGTATAAAATAAAACGTGGCTATTCTTATTTATGTATTGCGATAGAGTTATTAGATATAAAGGAGTTTCCTTCAGTAATTATTGAGAATGCGATTAAAATGAAAAACAAAATATGTAGTGATTTTAATAAATAATGTATAGTTTTATATTTGACCAAACGTATATTAATTTATTCATATTAGTAATTATTGTCTCGATTGTTATGTTTTTATGGCGTAAATTAATAATACTTGAGGGGAACTTTTTTGTTCTCGAGAAGCGGGTTAACTTAATTAAGAAGGACGCTCGTGAAGATAGTATCGCAAAGAATATTGAGAAGTCTGATATAATAATGAATGAGATATTTAAGGATTTTACTCCTTCGAATGCGTGTAAACAATCTGCGTGTTTTTCTTCAACAGGTGGTAATGCTTCAGGAACATGTGATGTTAATTCTTGCGACTCCCTTAGCAACTCTCAAAAAAATAACCCCTATAATATTACTAATGATGAAAATATGGTTGAGTTTATCTCAGCCAACTCTCCTAAACCGCTCGATATTTTGAGTGGCGATACAGATATCATAACATTTGCTAATAGTGGTAATGTATCTATTGCTAATGCTGGTGATGATGACGATGATACAGATGTTATAGAGATTGATAGGATGGTTGATACTATTATAAGTTCAAGCGAAGAATATGAAAGTAAGGTTCATGTTCAGCAGTCTGGAGTTGCTGCTGATGCTGCTGATGCTGCTGATGCTGCTGATGCTGCTGATGCTGCTGATGCTGCTGAAACGGTTGAATATGGTGAACATAATGATAATGATAATATGTCGGTTAGTTCTGAAATAACCTTTACAAGCGATGATAAGAAGGGTGAGAAGACATTAATGAAGAAATATTCAAAGATGCCTTTAGATAAGCTTAAAGAGGTTTGTAATTCTATAAATATTAATAGCGATGGAACAAGAAACCAACTAATTGCCCGTATTATAGATGTTAAGAAATAAGGAAATAAAGAAAAATAAATAAAATAAAAATATTGTATTTGTATAGATATATTAATAATGAGTTTTAGCTCATCGAAGGAATTAACTCCTCACTGTCCTATTAAAATGGCTGATGGACGCGCATTCACAGATTATAGACCTCGGTGTATGGTTAATTCAGAATTATTTGCGGACGTACATAATAATTCTATGGTTAGAAGCAGTTATGAGAGTAGAATATTTTTACAAGAGAATGCTGAGAAACTAATGGAACGCAACCGAACAACCATGTTAGGTAATCTTGCTCCATGTGCACCATGTGCTCGTCCATTTGCTGATCAAGGTACTATGTATCCTCAGCAATATGTAGTTAAATGCGATGGTGTCAGCTGTGAGAAGATTGAGGTTAACCCTAATGGTCTCGGAACCAGCACTCGTATTTATTAAATAAAAAGAATTACAATATTATTTATTTTTATAAAATAATAAAAAATGATTATATTATCTTTATATACTAATACTATATATTGAAGCAAGAAGATGCTATTTAACAATTACAAGATTGACAAGATCCCTGTTATTAAAAGCATCTGTAAAAATATCTTAGAGGGGTTTCTGGCAAAACGAGACAGTTTTAATATGCGAGATGAATGTAATTTACTAACAGACTATATAAAGGAAGTTATGGATAGTAAAAGTAAAATAGAGAAAGAGAATGCTATGAATTCGATGAGTAATATATATGAGGATGTTTATTACAAGAGATTGATGGAACAGATGGGAGACTACTATGATATTTCGGATCCTTTGCTTGTAATTTGCGACAATATCATTAAATATCATTTTAGAGATTTGTTTATATATGGTTGGGATGATCATGTTGATGGTATATGGAGGCGAGAAAAAGTTCTTGAAGATATTGATGATCTATATAATATACATATTAGTACTTCACAGCCTTTCTTGTTATCTTCCTTGTAATTCTAAATATTTATAGCACGAATATATATTACTCCATAGAGTACTATAATAATTATATTTAACATTATTTTTTATACACCATTCTTGTATTATGGGTTTTATTTTATAGTAATGAACGTGTGATATTCTTGGAAATAAATGGTGCTCTATTTGATAATTAAGACCGCCATGAAAGAAGCCGAGAACACACCCGCCTACTGTTGAAGAACTTTCTATCTGTGAAATTGCCCAATCATTTGAATTAGTAGTGGTATTAGTTGTATTAGTGGTATTATTAGAAACTCCTTCAAAGTTATGAGAGATAATAAAGTTAATTCCAAGGTATGCGCCACCTACTGCTAATGATATACAGATGTTTAAGAACGTATATAATGAAGGATATAGCCATAGAGGTATAATATAAAAGCGGATATAAAATAGTATTCTTAGAAACAGTCCTATTCTCATTTCATTAGTTGCTAAAGATGATATTCTATGAGACATATGGTTCATTCTATAAAGATCGAAGAACTCTGAGAAATGCCAGTTGATAGGTAATAATAGCAATAAAAACCAAATGTATATCTTCTGCCAGTAATGATAATTTTTAAATTTGATATCTTTATGAAGTCGTAATAAATCTGTGGTTATATCAGGATCATATTCTAAAACATTCGTATATGCGTGATGTAATAATACATGATGATGTTTCCATAAAAGCGAACTGCCTCCTATCCAATCTTGTGTATAACCCCATAGTCTATTTACGATCTCTTTACGTGAGACAGCTCCATGATTAGCATCGTGTTGTATACATAACCCTATCATAGCCATTAAAAATCCTAACAATATTGACTTGATAATTGTATATCCGTATATATAATTATGATATTCGAGGTATATCTCAGCAATCATAATGGCGACTGCTTTAACCCACCATTCGATAGTGGCATATTGATAAGGGACTGCTTTTTTTATGCTTGCCTTTAATTCATTAAATATGGGTGAGTTTACAGTATATATATTGTTGTTGTTATCATTAAGTTTCCTTATATGGTTAGATGAAATTGTTGATGGGTTTGCTTTTGCGATTATGTATTTACTAAGAATATTTGTGCGTATATTATTATGAGGGTGAAGCATATAATAGTGGATAGTGGCATCTTTGCCTCCAAATATATTTATAATATTAGAACCACCAGGATGAACTTTTGAGAACTCGTGTAAATCATAAATGACACCTTCTAATATAACGTGATTATCGCTAATATTATTCATATAATTGTATTATATAATATATTATAATTATTAATATATAATATATATATCTTTAATCATTATATATTAGAATTAGAAAAAGGAAAATAATCTAATTTAATCAATACGAAAGGGGGTGCTATTAATAACATTAGGAGGGCGGTTAGTAATGAACATGTCTTTTGGAGTATATCTTAAAAATATTTCATTAATTATACTATTGAACAGTCGATTAACATAGTTTGGCGCTCCATTATTATAGGCATATTCTTTACCATATATTTCTTCTAATTTAATGGCTATATCTAACATCTTAGAGTTTGTGGGTTCAGCTGGTAAATCTGGATATTTACCCCAACCACCTGACTTTTTATTAAAAAACGCATGAATTATTCTTTGGTAATCTTCTGTTATTTTTTTGTTTTGTCTATTAATAAGCGCGATAGGAGTATCCTTAGTATATGGCAATATTGTTTGAGCAAACCCGTAATCAAAAATAATAATATTACATTTACAAGATTTTAAGTAGTAATCTTTGCCATTAAAAACATAATGATAATATCCCTTTTCATTATTATTTTGATATAAGAAGTTTCCATAATGCGCGTCCCTATGAGTGTATCCGACGATATTATGAAATGTAGCGATTGATATAAATGTTTGGAATAATATATTAAACATTATCTCGTTATTTTTAATAATCTCTTTCATATTGATAAGCATCTTGATGTCGCCATCGGCAAGTTCGTTAATACTTACTAACTTTAATTTTTCAGCAATCCTTTTAGTACAAGTGCAACTGCCATATATAATAAGAAAATGTCTTGAAACTTTTTTTAAGATTATTTCGTTAGTTATCATCGTCATTAATCGAACTTCGTTTATATTATCACTATCGTTTTTCATAATTTTTGAGGCTATTGGATATACTCCTAACATATTAGGGATACTCGTTAAATATATAGCACCATATTTACTTTTAGTTCCCATCTTTTTTTCGAGATTTATAATGTTTCTGATAGTGTATCCATCAGCACCATTAAAAGTTTTTTTTTCTAAACAATCATTATTTTTTAGTAATGCTATATTTGATTTAATCAACTTAAAATTATTTATGCGATTTATTAAAATATTTTTGTCAATTAAGAGTTTGTTTTTAAGAAAATATTGGATTTTAGTAGCATGATGATTTTCATATATATGTCTTGAGAATACTCGTGATTCTGAGTTATAAGAAGGGGCTTTAGATACCAGTTTTGATACCATAGAAGCCTTCTGAGAACTACTAATACTTTTATTGTTTATAGTCAAGCGTCTTTTGATAGCAGCTTGTAATAATTTAATATGCCTATTCTTTTCGAGGATATCCTTCTTATTAATATCTTTTGAATCTTTGGATTTTTGTATTGTTGATATCTTTTTCATCATATTAACTATCTTTAAATAATCTTCAGATCCTTTACGAGGCATACACCATTTATCTTTACCTTCGTTATATTTTTTCAAAGCATCCATATATTTTGTCATATATTCAATATTTTGCCCGTTGTCTATCTATATATTACTATTATTAATTTATTTTCATTATATAATAAAATAAAAATAAATATAATAAATAATGACTTCTAAAATATTACTTGGTATTATTGGTATTTAATTGATTCTGAATGGGGTTTCATTAATGACATTTGGCGGACGCTCAAGAACAAACATAGATTTAGGAGCGTATTTCATAAATATGTTTTTAATTATATTACTAAATAACACATGAGAGAATGAGCTGCTTGTGTGGTTGCCATTATATGTTAGTTCATATTCAATATATTTATTTAACATATCAGAAATCTCTATCATTTGATTATTAACATCTTTATAAGAAGATATATTAGATAATTTGATCCAACCACCTTTTTTCTTGGTAATAAACGCATTTGTTATTTTCTTATAGTCGTCATAAATTTCATCTTTTTTCTTTATAATTGCTTGAGCGTCTTCTAATATATTAATCTTTTTGGCAAATCCAAAATCATAAATCATTATATTATATTTACATGATTTCAGGTAATAGTCTTTATGATCATATATATAATGATAGTATCCTATTTCGTTATTATTTTGATATAGAAAGTTTCCATAATGCGTATCTCTATGAACATATCCTACAAAGTTTTGAAATGTAGCTATAGATATACAGACTTGTATGAACAAATTAAACATCAACTCGCTATTTCCCACAACATCTTTCATTTCAATAAGCATTTTAAGGTCGCCATCAGCAAGCTCATTAATATTTATTAATTTTAATTTTTTAGCAATCTTTTTAGAACATACGCAGTTGCCGTAAGTTAAGAGGAAATGTCTTGATAAACTTTTTAAAATTATATGATTCTTTATCATGTTCATTATATCGGTCTCGATAATATTATTATTATTATGTATCATTATCTTTGTTGCGATTGGTAATGTATTAGGAACTCCATTAATAGTTGTTAAATAAATAGAACCATACCTGCTTTTAGAACCAATCCTTTTTTCGAGATTTATGATGTCCCTGATTGTGTATCCTTTGGAGCCATCTGCGAAAGTCTTATTTACTAAGCATTCGTCTTCTTTTAATAATGACAAATGAATTCGCAAAGCATGATAATTCTTAATACGATTTATCAAAATATATTTGTCAAATTGAGACTTTTCGGTATTTAGATGTTGCTGTTGTGGTAGCTGCTGTAGCTGCGGTAGCTGTAGTTGCTCATGAGGTTGCTCTAAATCCCCTCCAGATATTCTATATATATCTTTTGTAAATACACGCATACATGAAGTATATAAGGGTTCTTTTGATGACTTAACATTCCCTGCTCTAACCTTCTTGATAATTTTATTACATTCTTTCTTTTGAATTGCTAAAATAGATTGATTAGATTGATTATATGCCATTCAATATGTATTATTAATATTAAGGTCTTCTATATAATAAATTATAATATATTATAAAATAAAATATAATATAATAAAATAAAGTATGAGATTATTTATTGTGTTGCTATTAGATCTCTATATTTTTTAAGTTTTTCAAAGGCTACATCACCGTCGTCATTTAAATCGAAATCGTATTGGGGGACTTGAATTACTTTTTTCCATCTTTCACCGTCTTTATTATTTTTTCTGTTAGGATAATATTTATCAGTCATTAAGCTTCCTTTTGATAATTTATTTTGCATGTCTATTAATATATATTCAGGGAAATCATATGTCATTTCGTCAAAATATAAGTCATAAAGATATTTATCAAAGTATGGGAATGTTACAACTTCTGAGTTTATAATATTAGTTTGGTTAGGGAAATTATCAGATGTTAGAACATCAGGAGGTAATTTATTAATTACCCTGAATAGGATGCCTCCTAATTTTAAGTTTAGATATATCTTAAAATATCCTATAATTCCGTTGTCTGAATGGTATGGTAGATATGTAGTATTATAATTTAAAACAAGTTTATTATTATATACGCAGTTATTCAAAATTCCTCTTATATCTAAAGATGAATTATATGTGGGTTTTTTAGTAAAATATTTAATTTTACGGCATATTTCGTCGATATTCTCATCTGTTAACTCAGTCTTATTAATAAAGTTGATTGGTTTTACGCAACTATCAATACATTCTAATAGGTAATTATATATACTTACTGTATCAAAGCGAAAGTGGAACACCTTGTTATTTTCGGCAACATAAACTATATCTGATACATTTTTACGTTTATTTGGGTGCATATCGTCGAATGCTTCTTGTGTGTAAGGATCGTTATCATTAACATAGTAATCTTTTGCGTTATTGTTGCTGCCTCTGCTTTCATTTCTTTTTGGTGATGCTGTGAATGCCTTGTATTTATTTGAATATTTCACAAATGATACTTTAGGAGGCGATGCGCTTTTATGATGTTTTTTGCGTTTGCCATCAGATAATAGAGGATGTAATAATTGACCATTCCACTCTCTGTGTTTAGAAGAGACCTTGCCTTCATATATTCTGTCATATATGTCCTTTTTCTTTTCATATTCTTTTAATTGCCCCTTCCATTTATCATCATATTCTTTAAGTAGTCGCTCTTTCTCAGAGTTCTTGGGGGCACTTGGTGCTGCTGAAACCATCTTGTATCTTTGTAAATCTATAGGAAGCTGAGCACGTCTTGGTATTTGTGGTTCAACACCTTTATTCATATTATAGGGATCTTTAATAGGTTTATAGATGGTGTTTTTCATGTTGCTATCGCTGTATAATTTTAGGATATCATCATAAACGGCAAGTAATGTTTTACATACATTAGGGTCTTTTGCGATAAAATCCACAATCTGCCTATATATTTGAAATATGTTATTTTGCGAGTGTTGCCTATTTGTGTTAATACCATGTAAATTATTTTTAACAACCTGTTTTCCACTAACATAATCATACTCAAAATAGAGACTCATATATAATTCAGTTATCTCATCAACGATGTCCTTATTAGACCCAGATATTTTGGCGATTGAGAGCATATACTTTAATACTTCTTTATTATAGATTGCTGTATTGATATTCTCTGTGGTTATCTTTGATTCGTGCATGTATAGGACATTCTTAATGTCGGCGCATAAATTTTGGACAAAATACCCAATTTCATAATCGCTATCTACAAAATGCATGTGCTTAGAAGTTAGTAATTGTTCAGTAGTATTAAAAGTGTCTGGAATAGCATTAGAGGTTCGTGCCATATTTTCCTCAAATGTATCATAAACAATCAAATATAAATATATCTCTACATCTTCCATATATTTATCATCAAACTTATATACCTTATCATGTATATGCTTACCAGTTCCTTTAAGTCTTAGAAAATATTTTATAAAGAGATGATCGTAAAATATCGTATCAACCACCCTACCCGCCTCTTTAATCTCGGCTTTTGCGTGTATATTGGGCATACATTCCTTTATATACTTACATTCCGCTAAAGTTAATATTTGGTTGTCGCTGCTCCTCCTGCTTTTTAACACATGCTTTATTAATTTGGTAATAGTCTTCTTATATAATTCAGCATAATAGCTGCCTTCTTTTATAGATACTGGGATAAGAACACGAGTATATGGGTCGATTGTAGGTGCATCCTTCCACGCCTTAAGAATTTGTATGATATCAATATCAGGAGATACAGGAGATGAATTATCTGCTCCGGCGGCTCCTGAGGCTCCTGCGGCATCGCTGTCCATAGTAGATAAGATATATTCATAGTTAGGGATTCCTTTAAAATCATAGTCTTTTACATTTAGTATACACCATTTAATTATGATAGGGTATAGACCTGCTTTATTAGTATATATTTTGCCACCTGTCAAAAGATTTGTAACTCTTGATTGATCATCTGTTCCATTCTTGAGTACATCAAGCCATACACGTAATATGACATCTCTTTTTTTCTTTAATTCGGCATGTGTCTCTTTTTCCTGCTTTGTTAATTTACTTGACATATATGTATTGTATATCTATTTATAAGTAATATAATAAGTAAAAAAGAAATAAATAAGTAATATATAAATATTAAGCAAATAATATTATATATGAATTAATAATGGAAATAGATACATGCCCTCGTGGCTCTTACACAGACGCATTTGCGACAGCCGAGACATACGGAGATGATTTAATAGTATTTAGCACAAAGCCGTGTTTTATGTCAGTCGCCGTTATGGGATATTTTAGTATGATATATGTGCTTAGTAAATATATGAAGGGACGAGTTCCTTATCAGCTGAAGGTTCCTATGTTGATATATAATAATGCTCAAATATTACTTAATATATATATGGTATATGGGTTGTCGGCTGTAATTTCTTATCCAAATATTTACGGTATCAATATACCATATACAAGTAATTTAAGGTATTTTGTATATATTCATTATTTATCTAAGTATCTTGATTATTTTGATACATTATTTATAATTTTACGCGGCAAAGAAAAGCAGCAGCTTTCATATCTCCATTTATATCACCACAGCACTATTGGTATCATTTGGGGTTTTTTATTGTATCGTGGACATGGGAATGGCACAGCAGCTTTTGGTTGTTTTATAAATAGTGCGGTTCATTTAATCATGTATAGTCATTATTTATGTACATCACTTGGATATAACAATCCATTCAAAAAATATATTACACGAGCGCAATTACTACAATTTGCTATATGTTTACTTCATTCACTTGTTGTAATATGTATGGAGGATATTGTTCCACGTAGGTATGCTTTAATAGAACTGATATATCAAACGACTATGCTTGTGTTATTTAGCAATTTTTATATTAAGTCATATTCGACTAAAAATGTAGAGTTGCGTTGAACACTATATTTCTGCTATTTTTATATTTCTTATCATCTCTATTGGTGATAAGGTATTTTTGAAAACATTCGCAATCTATAAACTCATTCAATACGTTTATTGGAGTTCCATTATTTATTTTTGATATATCTGCTAATACAGAGGGTTTTATTAAGTTGCGAAGTCCATTAATATATTTTTTAATATTAATAATAGTATCTTTTTGTTTTGTGGATATTTGATAGTCGATTATGGTGATACTTTGAAGCATGTGGAAATAAAATATTTTATCACCGACTGTTATTGTTGTATAGAATGAATCTTCATTTGCTATAAAATTTCCTAAGTTTATATCTTGTATACAAAATCCATAATAATAATAACAGCAAATTATAGTGTAAAAAACTTCAAACACTTGCCTGGTATTTAACCTCTTTTTCAAAGAGCTTAATGTTTTGCCTTTACAATAGCTGCTTAATATTATGGATTCATCTACTTCGTTTTTTAATAAATTTCTCATCTTATTATCTTTGAGTTCGCAATTTGCCATAAATCCAAAAAATAAAAGTAAGTTAGAAGTTATATTAGCGATTACTAAATGGGAAAACTTAATACCTACTATAATCTCATCAGAGTGTAAGCACATATTAAAATCTTCTGAATTATCAAGGCGTATTCCTTTTGACCATGAACTCATATGGGATAAATGTTTATTTGGGGTTGTTGCTTGCTTTATGGGCGACACAGGGGTATGTTTTTGTGTAAGAAGATTGTGTGAATGTTGTGAATGTTGTGAATGTTGTGAATGTTGTGAATGTTGTGAATGTTGTGAATGTTGTGTATTAGTATATAAAAAATTATCAGATTTTGTAAGACGATTTATTATGCTATTGGTTTTGCTTTTGGTTTTAATGATATCAGCGTAATAGTCGCTATAGTTACAAAGTTTTAATATTATATTTTTAGCAGTTTTTGAGATGAATAGGTTCTTTTTATTACATGAGGTTTTAACTTGAGCTTTATATATGTCATTACTTGCCTTAGCAAATAGTGAAATATTAGATAGGGTGGTATTTGAGCAAGTTTTATCAAAACACAGGTTTTTATTAACAATCTGTTCGTCTTTAATAATTATATTCTTTTCAAATTCTTTCAAGAACTTCTTATATTTTGTGATATCAATATATGAGTCAAAATATATATAATGTCTTTTGTTATTATTCATTCTAATATATATAGATATATCAAAAACGATATAAAAATAAGATGCTATATACATATAGCTTCCGGCGAATAATCAAATACTCTAATATTATTATAATATGCAACAACAACAACAATACCGATACAATAGAAGGTCTAACTTCGACGAACTCCGAAAAAACGAGACGACATCAAGAGCGGGCTTGGGATGGGAGACGGGAGAAGAAGAAAAGCTACTTTCTATGCGTTTAGATAAGTCATCATATGATGATATCGCAAACGAACTTAAGAGGACATCACGTAGTATCCAAACGAGACTATACCAGAGTGTTTGTAAATCAGTCGAAGTGGATAATGAGGATGAAGCCGCACTTATCCAAAAATATGATATTGACTTTGATGACTTCGTTCTATTTAAAACACAGAGACAAGAGAAGATGAATAAGTTTGAAAGCAGGAAGGAGGGTGGTAGCAGCGGCGGTTCTAAAACTTTTAGGAAGCCAAAGCGATTTGATGCGATTGACCGTGGAGACCGTGGCGATGCCAAATCTCAATATGTAACACCATATGAAAATAAAAGTTATGGTATGCGTAATGAACTTAATACTCTTCGACAGGAAGTTTATGAACTACGAAGGATTATTAATGAGATGCGATAGACAGCTATTGTTAACTATAATGATTCTAATTTAGTTTCCTCAGTTAATATTCATGGCCTTCGATTCTCTCAGTTAATATTCATTACCTTCATTAATAATGATAGAGAGCTTACTAAAGTATCAATCTTGCCTATGTCATAGATAAGATTATGTATATTATTAGAAGACGTGGAAGATATATCCGCATTATTTTTATCCAATTCAACAACTAATGTATTATTTCTTGTTGATATTTGAATGTATTTAACTGTGCTGACATCAATATATATGTTGGATAATATAATGTTCTTTGCGATTTTCTCGTTATTTACGCCAGTATTATTGACAACTAATGAATTATTTTGGAATAGATAATTATTAATATATATAGAATTATTAAAATAGTTATTGTCAGTCATGTCAACGCTGGTCATAGTAGATAGTTTAGTATTATTGAGATAGTTTAAGACATTAAGAATATTAATAATATTCTGTATATCTGCGTAGTGATTGTCTTTGAAAATGCGATAAACTTTTTTAAAGTTTCTAATACCTATTAAATATTTCATGTATATATATTTTTCATTACAGATGTTTAGATTACTATTGCTACTCCTTAATTTTAATGTTTCCCTTTTGATTTTCACAACATTCTTACAAATGCTCGTTTTAGATAATATATATCCATCAATATTCATATTCAAAGTTAGGCTTATGAATATAATCATCATAATTGCGGATTTCAAAATAATTAGCATCTTGAACCCTGTGTTCCCTGTGTACCCTTTGTATATCTTTAATTTATATTTATTATCAATTTTTATATAAGAATAAAATCATATAAAAAAATGATGACTACCTTATATTAATATCTATCTGCTTATATATTCTAATAACTATGGAATATGATGATGATATTTGGAATATTTTAACAAAGTTAAAGAGTGATCCGGGAACACAAGAAACTCCAGGCATTAGCGACAATAATTCTATTTCAAATAATACAGGATCATCTTCTATTGGTTCATTAGATATTAGCAATTTAGATATTAATAGTAATTCTTGTGGTTGCGGATGTAGCGAGGTTATTAGTGAAGACCACATGCAAATCTGTAAGAATTGTTCAGCAATTGTCTCTAAAATGATTGAAAATACTGCTGAATGGCGTTTTTACGGAAATGACGATAATCGTGATGGTGATCCCTCACGTTGCGGATTACCTACTAATAATTTACTTCCTAAATCATCAATCGGTTCTATGATTGGATGCGGATACAAAGATAATATTGATATTCGTCGTATTCGTATGTTTCAAATGTGGAATAGTATGCCATATGATGAAAGAACTCTATGGAATGTATTTGATAAAATGACAGGAAACACTATTAATAATGGAATACCTCAAAAAGTTATAGATGACGCCAAAGTGCTTTATAAGAAAGCATCAGAAAAGAAAATATCACGTGGGGATAACAAAGAAGGCCTTATCGCATCTTGTATATATCATGCGTGTCTTATTAACAAAATACCCAAGAGTTCCAAAGATATCGCAGCTATGTTTAACATATCGCACGTAACACTCAATAAAGGTAATTCACGTTTTCAGACGCTCCTTCAAATAAATGTATCATCGCCAGAACCTATGGACTTTATAGCACAATATGGAAACAACCTTAATATGTCTATTAAAGATATTGATAAATGTAAATCATTAGTTAGTTTGATCGAGGATAATGATATAATGAATGATAATTCTCCTACATCATCTGCGGCAGGTATTCTGTATTATTACGCAAATGTAAAAAATCTCGGATATACTAAGAAAACTTTTGCGAAAGCTTGTAATGTATCTGAAGTTACTATCATTAAATGCTACAAAATTATTAATAATCACCACGCCTTTATAATATCACATAAAAGTAATATATTCGAGTTAGAACAACCAGTCTTATTAGTTTAATTAGTTTAATTAGTCTAATTCGTTTATATATATATATATATAATCCTGTCATAATAATAATATGGATAATGGAGAATGATTTATTTACATCCATTTGTAATGGAGATATACAGAACAGTATAATGCTAAGCACCAAATTAATTTTATTACATGAAACAATAGATATATTAGAAATCGTTTTTATAAATATATGTGCGTATATTGGTTCTTTTATTAGTTTATATGATATAAGCAAACTAACAGATATATATAGTTCTCTTAAAAATATTATAGAAAACGAAAAGCTGGTAATCAAAGATATCTATGTTATTATTTCAAAAATGTGTATATTATGTGATATATATAACAAGCACCCTAACGCAAAATGCGGAAATATGTCTATAAAAGTCTTAAAAGACAAAATATCTGCGCAATTTAATAATTATGATTTGAAGTTATCGCATAACGGTATCATGCGATTTGATGGAATATTACCTCCACATGATCACGAAAATTATGCTTTAGCTGTAAAGATCGTTTCTATAATAATTAAAACTATTAAATCGACTGATGATATCTCTGTTGATGACGGAGATACACTTGTAGATATATCAAATAGATTGCGACATATTATAGATTATATATTGAGAACAAAGTATAAATTTGAGACTAAGTTTTATAGCAGCGACAACGATAATGCTTGGTTTTTATGGGGTGTGTTCTCTGTATTATATAAAAACGAAATATTTAATGATGCTTTCTGGATATATAATTATGAGTATAAGAAGAAGTATCGCACAAAACGCATAGGAATATTGTGGTCTCTGCCAATCATTAGCATATATACTCATAAAGTTGATATATCTAAAGGATGGAGCTCAAAAGAAACCATAGTTATCGCAAAGATCGAAGAAATATCTATACATTTGTATAACGAATTAAGAAGAAAAATTATTAAAGATAACCCAGATAAGTTTGAGAAAAAAGAGGCTGAGCGAGGTGAACGTAATGTTGATAAATACGATGGTCTAAAATATATTATAAATTATGTTCCTGTGATTGGGAGCTGTAGTGGTATTAATGAGGCTATTCAAAATAACGCAAAAATTAGGGAAGAAATAAAACAGATATCTTATTAAATGGCATAATCTTTTTACAATTATTTTTATTATTATTATTTATTTAAAAATTGATTTTTGTTATTATTTATTTTTAATAACATCACGCAAATAATGACAGATTATAGCAGAATGAGAGGTGAAGATATGAAATTGTTTGTTTTTGAATGGATTATCCTACATCCCGAAGAAGGAAAGGGTATTAAGTATGTTCGCAATCTAAATAAAGCAGAGTTGAGAAAAGCCTGTTTATTTATAGATGGCAAAATGAGCAAGGAAGAATTTATGGAAGAAGTTATTTTTCCTAAAAAATTGTATTTTAGTGAAACAGCAAAACAAAGATACTTAAAAAACAAGGGCGAAGGCAATAAGGAAGATGACGATGATGAAGATGATGATAAGGAAGATGACGACGATGAAGATGAAAATAAGGAAGATGACGACGATGAAGATGATGATGACGATAAGAATGACGAAGATGATGATAAGGATGATGATGATGACGAATAAATAGGATCTATATGCTTTATGTGTTATTTATTTTTATATTTTTCAAATATATATATAAAGTTTTCGTATATATATAATATAAAAATAATGACAGAATCACATGATATTAATGAGGAATACTTTAAGACTATTGATACCCCACTAAAAGCATATATTCTTGGAGTTGTAGCTTTTAATAATGTAAATGTAGCAACAACAACAGCAGCAACAGATAACTTGAATGTTGCTATCAAACTTAATAATGTGAAAGACCATGATAATAATATGAGATGTGTTTCATATGGCTATTATAGTGATTTAAAAGACGATGACAAAAAAAACTATCCATATTTTAATAATATTGATGCGCTTGTAGTATCTTTACGTAAAATTGGGAGTGTTAAATACTCTGAAACTTCAATTCTTACAGGATCTCTCGAGCTTACTATAACATCACAAAAAATCAAAGATGATATTGTATCACATCTAAATATCAAATCAATCGACGATCTTAAAAACTGCTACAACAACGATTTAACCGATTTCATTACAAAATGTCATAATGAGGATGTTAATAAAGGCAACGAGTTTGTCAAGGCATATATTGAAAAATATGCTTGTATTATTTATGATAATATTAATATCACATTCTATAATGATAAGTTTGCTGATAGTATCATTAAGCTTTATGATATCCCTCATAATAAACAGAAAGGCATTAATAACCTCGTTATTCAATATAAGGATGTCAATATGATTGATTTACTTGGAATGATCTATAGTAATTATGATAACCCTTATTATAATAATTATATCTATACATATAATAATCGTGATGGAGTATCAATCCCATCTATCAAAGTTTTTAAAGTTGATGAGCGAGCAGTTGCCCCAAGTAAATCTCGATACTCTGATACCGGATATGATTTAACAATCATTAGCGAATATAAAAGGCTAACGTCAAATACTGTAATATATGATACGGGAATTCAATTAGAAATCCCTAATGGTTATTATGTAGAGATTGTACCACGCAGTTCAATCAGTCGCTCTGGCTATATGTTGGCAAATAATGTGGGAATTATTGATCAAGGATATCGTGGTAATATTTATGTAGCACTTACAAAAATTAATGATGAGACTCCAGATATTAATGATCTGACAGATTGGAGGTTGCCATGGAAATGCTGCCAGATGATTGTGAAGAAACATATATATTCCAGACTGGTAATGGCTAATATGCCAAATATGGTATCAGATAAGGAAGTTGAGATTGAAAAGTCCAGTAGAGGATCAGGTGCTTTTGGAAGCACAGGTGGTACATTAGGAAGCACGGACGGCGCCGTCTAATAAGAATGCGTCATACGATGGTTAACCTTGCTATAAATGTTATCGAATGTTTCGAATGAATAATTTATAAAGAAGTTATTGCGGGAATAAGAATCGCCGCAAATGAATATATGAGAAAACATGTGTTTTATTTTGTCTCTAATAATAATATTATTAATTCCGTAATTCCAAAGATACATAGTATGTTTTTTGATTGGACATACAATATGTAATTTATCTAATAGGTGTGTTTTAATATCATACTCATTTTTAAGATGTTTGTCTGAGTAAATACTCTCGCAATCAATATTATATTTTGATACATTATTAAGCAGTTTCCTTTGATCTTTTGTTAAGAAATTAAACTTTAGCAGATTATTCTTTGATTGTGCCAATATTAGTATGTTAGATATGTATGTATTTGTCCGTGTTGATGAATATACGATGTTATTACTTTGTGTTATTTCTCTTATTTCAGTATTATAAAAAAACTCCACATTTTTTGTTTTTAAATATGCTGTAATTTTATCAACCAGTACTGTAATGTCATCGATTAATATAAAATATTCTTGGCTTGCGTTAATATCACATGTGAGCATTATTAGCGCATCCATAGCAGATATGTTGCTATATATGTGTTCGAATGCTTCCAAGTTGTTTTTTAATATATTATAATCGGTAATTGATAAGATTGAGCGACAGAACTTAACAAATGATTGCGTATTTAAGGACTTTTTAGGAATCAATTTAGATTTGTTAGTGATGCTCAATAGAACATTAAATGTTTTTTCATTATATTTTAAAATGTATTTTTCATATTTTATTGAAAATCTATTCAAAAGATGCATGTAGATGTTATGCGATTTATTAAAAACCCTGTAATTAATCCTGTCCTTATTATTTATTTTATCACCAGATAATTTCTCAACTATTGAAACTCTATAGCCATTATCAGCACACCTAAGCGCTGAATATAACCCAATAATATTACAACCAACAACAATAATATTATTTATAGCCATTTATTATAAATATTTATTGAGTATATTTTTATATAGTGATTAGCAAATAATAATTTGTTATATTTTAGTAGATACAAATTATCATATCCGTTTTAACTATTTTGAAGAATACATATAACAGATATGTTGTCATATGAAAATAAAAAGAGGTGTTTAATTTTCTTATAAATCGAATGGAAGTCTATGCGTATACACAGAATTATTTATTAAATTTATATATAAATAAGATCTAATATATATTAGTTATGATATGGGTGCTAATTCATCAAGACAATATACGTATCAGCAATATTATAATGCCGCCCAGAAAAGTGGTGTGATCGAAGATATAGATTTTAAGGATATTGATATAGATAGTATTAATCCCTATGAAGTTCTGAATGTATCTAAAAACTTTACTTGGAATGAACTTAAAGAAGCGTATCGCAAATTAGCAATCAATACGCATCCGGATAAGCAAGGAGGAAATAAGGATCTTTTTAATATTATTACAATTTGCTTTAAGAAGCTTGGAGAAGAACTTAAAAGACGTGAAGATGAGAAAGGACATCATGACCTCAAGAAACAATCCAATAATTATTTTCACAAGATGACAAACGATACTATTCCGCATCCGAGCGAAGTGTTAGCTCCTAATGAAAAATTTACAACAGATAAGTTTAATAAAAACTTTGAAAAATGTAAGTTATACGAAGAGGAGATTGAGTTTGGGTATGGCTCTAAAATGGATGAATCTACAAAGATTCGCGAGGATATTAATATAGAGAAACTAATAAAAAAAAATAAAATAGATAATGAGAGTTTTAATGAGTTATTTAATAAAAACGTACCTGTTAATAAGGCATTAATAAAATATCGAGAACCTGAACCTCTAATACTTGCGAAATCATTACAATTTACTGAGCTTGGAGGAAAAAGACCTGACGATTATTCAAGCAGTATTGAAAAGAATAGCTCATTAGCCTACACAGATTATATGAGAGCACATGATGGAACTCGATTAGTTGACCCACGTTTAATGAAAAGTGTCAAGGAATTTAAAAGTGTAGATGAATATGAAGCATATCGTGAGAATAAGGCAAAGAGAACATTATCGGCAAGAGAGCTAAAAGCCGAAGAATTAAAGAAAATAAAGGAAAAGAAGGCTGAAGAAGAACGCCTTGATAGAGTTAAGATGTATGATAAGAATATTGAGAAGTCTTATGAGAAGGCAAGTCAATTATTTTTGCGATAATATCTTTCCTAAGTATATCTTATTTTTTGTATTTGTAATACATTTGAATAATTCATTTTTGTTTTTATGCGTATCTTCCCATCCGTAATTAAACAGATCACGAGATATCTGTTTATTTGTATAGAGGTAATTATTCATATTAAATTTACGTCCCCACATCTTTCGATGTATAGAGATTGTAGTAGGACATGTATGCTTCTTGTCATATTTATAATCTCGAAATATCTCACCGTCCATATAATTGACACCCTTATAGTTTTTACCGAATGTATCACCTGATACAAAAGGGATATATGAACTACATAGGCTGAAATCAATTAGATCATTAATATTGCTAAAACTTGATATTTTTTCATTCTTCATTCTCTCGACATTTGTAGATATTACTGATATATTATCAATATTACGTGGTGTGTCTTTGTACCTTAGTTTCAAGTTATCTCCTATATTTTTTTGAAAAATACGCAAGTCCTTATATAATGAAAGTTCATTAATATCAGCACCTATTGTGTAATCCCATATTTTGTCAGGGTCTGTCAAATCGTCCTCTTGTGTATATAGTATTGAACATATAGCACCTCCTGATATACCTGTAATATTTACATCAGGAAGTAAGAAGTTTTTCTTAATATACCCTACTATACCTATACTATATGGTAGAAACATGCCAGTCCCATACATGTTTATATTTGTATTCATATAAGCATATACATTTGAAGATAAAAAGAACATAGCTGTTAATAGCAATAAAAAACGCATAAAGGACTTAATTATATATACATATAATATTTATTGTTAAATATAAAAAATATATAACATACATATACATATAACTAACTACTCATCCTACGTGTTCTCTTTATTATTTAGTAACTTTCTTACTTAGCAACCTCCTTCTTATCTTTCTTTTCAGGTTTTTCCTTCTTCTCTTTCTTCTTGTCTTCTTTTTTCTCTTTGACTACAGTAATATCATCAGAATCACTCTTCTTGTCATCATCCTCCGAATCGCTCTTCTTGTCATCTTCAGAATCACTCTTCTTAGTATCCTCATCACTCTTCATATTTTCCTTGTGTATTTTCCACAACTCAGCAATCTTTGTAAAGATTTCTTCTCCTGACATTTCAGGATAGTCTTCCTTCACCTTAGGACGCTGTTCCTGAATGAACTTCTGATAGTTATTGAGAGGCTTCTTAACCTTCACAATCTCATTTCCATCTTCATCAACTTCCTTTGCCTTTTTGGCACGCTTCTTAGGAGCAGGCTTGACACCGAGTGCTTTGCGTGGCGCCTTTCCTGTAATATTATTTGCCTTCTTCTCTTCTTTCAACTTATCGTTAATCTCTTTCATCGCCTTCTTGTAATACTCATCAATCTCTTTCTTGGTATTGAAAGTATCAGGCATCTTCGCCATAACTTCCTTAATAAGGGGATTGTAGGGCATGACAGCAACGGCAACGGCAGTAGCGGAAGCAGTAGAACCAGCAGAAGAAGACATCTTGTAAATTTGTTGTTTGATGATTTATCGACTTGGCTGACTTGTTGTCTGATTGGTTGGTTTTCTTGTAAAACTTGTTTGACTTGTTGGTTGTTTCGACTACCTTTATTGGTTGTTCTTGTCATATTTTTTAATCCAGTTAATCAATTTTTTAATTAATCTTTGTAAATTAGAACATATTTATCATTAATAATTAGTTATTAATGATTTGTTATTAATTATTTGGAGTTAAAGCAGAGCCTATTGCTCCTATACCGCTGGCTGCGGCAATTGGCTTAAACATCCAAGATAATATAAACCACCCCCATGATAAAAATAGCATTATACAAGCAAATATTATTAGCCCCCAACCAAAATATAACATAAAATCATATTTTGTTGTAAAATTATTAGGATTTGTAGGTTCATAATTAACATCAACGCTTTCATTAACATTAACAAGCTGATCAGCCATATAATTGTTTCTATACTTTTTACCGGCTACTTCATATTCTATAATAACATCGCATTTTTTCTGTCTCTGCTTATTACTTGTTTCAGTATAACATTTAGCACTAACAACCTTTCCTTTTACTCTATTTGTATATTTATAATAATAGCTATTAACCATATAGCCGGCAAATATTAGCAAAGCTGCTATAATAGATGCGAAAATTGCGACTCCTAATGTATAAACTAAGCCTATGCTCGAAGTCGTGTCATAGACTGGTTGAAACATCTCTTTATTATTTTTAAGATCTGTTAGAGCGGTTCCTATAAATCCTTGTTGTCCTACTTGTTGTCCTGCTGGCTGTTGCGATGGTTGTCCAAGAGGTGATTGCCCTGGTTGTGCTTGTTGATTACCAATATATCCAAGAAGGCCATTCTGTTGTTGTAGAGGCATAGGAAATTGTCCACCTTTTCTCGCAATCCGCTTTCCATATTTAGGCGCCTTAAGTGCTTTTAGCCCTTTAAGTACTTTTAGCCCTTTAAGTACTTTTGGTGCCTTAAGTAGTTTTATATTTTTATTCATTATCTAATAATTAGACTGAATAAAAATCATTCATGTGGTATTTAACACATATATATTATATGATAAATAGGAAGCAAAGGATAACCATGCGACATAAGGTAATAGCGCAAGTATCACATAATATTTGAGATTTGTATTATAATTGTCTTGTAAATAAAATTGTATCATAGTTAATACAGCAAAGACCAAGCTCAAAATAATTATTATAAATCCATTTAATAATCCATTCTCTCCAAAAAATATTGGTATATAAAGGAAATTAAATAACAGAGCCAACATAGGTATTATCCAATATTTCAATTCCTTATAATATATAAAGATATCTCCAGTATCACATTTTGATTTACACTTCTTATTATCATATAATGCGTAGCTATATATAATACCGATTGCTAAATATAAGATAGGCCAGACAATTCCAAATATATAGCTTGGTGGATTATATTCAGGTTTTTTGAGGTTCCTATATTTAGGGTCATTCCAATTTTTCCCATAAATAGCACCTATAGTCAGACCGATTACTAATGGTAAAATTATTATTATATAAGTTATTAAATTTTCCATAAAATAAGAAAGGCTGGAACCACCAGCAGCACTTGTAGTTTTTACGCAACCAAGATTTGTTAAGCAAATATTAACTCCCATAGTAATTACTCTTTGCTTATAATATATATATTTATTTTACTATAGAAATAAATAATAATAAATAATATAGATAAAAACCATCTTAATAAGCTATTATATTATTTAAGATTTACTCTTATTACCTATTATAACATAACTTAACATTTTATAACAACATGACCGAAAGGACTCTCGAAGAGCTGTGTAATATTCTTCCAAGAAGTAAAAGAAATACCAAATATGGTAATAAAGAAGGTGCATACCCTTTTTTTAAGGGTTCTGCGGTTGTTGATAGTTTTGTGGATACACCAGATTATGTAGGTGAGAGTATCATTATAGGTGATGGTGGTTCTCCGAATATTAATTATTGTTATGAGTATTCTGTTAGTGATAACTGCTATATTCTTCAAAATAAAAACAAATCTTTATTAAACTTAAAGTATGTCTATTATTATTTATTAAATAACTTAGATATTATGAATAATTTATATACAGGACAAGGAGATGCCCCAAAGCATATCTCTAAAGCAAATATTAGAAATATAACAATCCCTGTTCATTCTCTTGAGAAACAGAATGAGATTGTAGAAAATTGTGAGAATAATGAAAACAATATAAAGGAATTAGAAAAAGAGATTGAAGAGAATAAAGCTCGAATGGCAAAATATATGAAGGATTGTAAACAAATAATTGAGTTTTGGAAAAAATAAATATTATAACTTATAACATCCTCAAATAAAAAAGATCATATAATTAGAATACAAAAAATGAAAAAGAGAAGAGCTTTTACTATTACAGATATTTCACCTCATTCACCTCGTTCGCCACGTTCACCTCATCAAATACACAGAATTAGACGGCGCTTTACAATCTCTGATATTTCACCACCAAGACCTAAAAGAAACTTTATAATTACCGACGCACGACATTCACCTCCTCCACCAACAAGAGCAAGAAAGAACTTTATTATTACTGATACTCGACATTCACCTCCGCCACCAACAAGAGCAAGAAAGAACTTTATAATTACCGATATTCATCATCATTCATCTCCTCAGCATACATTAAAACCAAAACATAAAAAAAACTTTATAATTACAGATACATCTCCTCAGTCTCCAAGATCTCATCATCATACATTAAAACCTAAACCTAAAAAGAACTTTATAATTACAGATACATCTCCACAATCTCCACGATCTCCTCAGCATATATTAAAACCTAAACCTAAAAAGAACTTTATAATTACTGATACGTCACCGCAGTCTCCACGGTCTCTACCTACACCAAAACCTAAAAGAAACTTTATAATTACAGATACATCACCGCCATCCTCTCCACCATCACATCTACCCATGCCAAAACCAAGAAGAAAGAGAGTAGTAAAGATATATAAATTAAATAAGAACATAAAATACAAAAGAGGACTTCATATATTAAAGAAAATTACTGAAGAAGACTAATAGATAGCTTTAGAGGCTAAGAGCTAAGACAGGACTAATAAGAAAGTAAAACAGGAAATACGGTTTTGTTATCAATATCATAATCAAACCTAATGATAAATCTATTATTTATGTGATAAATGAACATGTCATCAAGAATTTGCTTGTCTTTCCTTTGTCTTTGCGTTAATACATGTCCATCATCTTCAAGACATTCGAGAAAATATATGTATGTGTTTATTATATTCTGGATATTATTGTAAAAATTTATAACATTATATAGCAGTTCTGCTAAACATGCGAATGGTTCATTATGTTGTAGCATAAAGTTAGCCTTAATAATTTTTTTGGTAATATTGTTATTATTATAAGTGTCAACATCATTTAATATATCAAAATTACTGTATTCTTTAACAAAATACTTATAATATCTTTTATTTGATTTATAAAGATTACTAAGAACCTCATTTGGTATCACAATATTATTTAAAGTTATTAGCAAATTCTTAGTAAAGTGAGACCTCTGATAAACTGCTGTTTCTGGCTGAAATAGTTCATCGTATTCTATCCTATTCCTTTTATATTTGAATATATCATAAATGCTATTAATATTTAACATTCCTAAATAATCTAAGTCGCATATCAAAGGATTTGCTGTAATTTCTAACAGCTTATGAAAATATTCAGTATTCTTATAAATCCCCTCTCTTTTCATATCGCACAATATCGAGGAGAATAAATATTTATTTATTATTATTTGAATATCTTCTGGTAATATATCTAAATATGTCGGCATTCGGTTTAGATTAGTTTAGGATATTTATCCTCCCTTTCCTTTATATAGTAATCATTACTATTACATAAGGATGTATCACTTTTAGATATTTGATAGTAAAAAATATCAATACTCTTTAGTAAATATAATAAGATGAATGTCATGAACAAGTCGAATCTTTTATTAGATCTACCGGATGATATCCTTGTCCTTATATACAAATATGTATTTAAGGGATGCTTGGAGAAGATTGATAATAATAATGCGAGGTCTTTGTGCGACTTCTATGATATACTAAAAAAATCAAAGTTATGCTATTGTATTAATATGCATGGTTCCCTATATACTCATGATAATAATGATAATAATAATGATAATAATAATGATAATAATAATGATAATAATGATGATAATAATAATATATATTTATATAGAAGATATTATATCAAGCATGATAATAAATTATCAAAAATAAAATATATAGAATATCCTATTTCATATGTTCCTTTAGATTTCATATATATTCAAAATGTTATTGAAGAGTTTGCCTCAATCATATATAATGACGATAATGAAGATAGGCAACTTATGAAATTACATAGAAGCCGTAGTGGTATTTATAAACTTGAATATACTGAAAATTCTTTCCGAATATTTATAGATAAAAATAAGCTATCATGTCGTGTTGATTTAGAAAAAGCAATCATTCTGGGATATGATTTAATATATTACTCCTTGAAACTAATAAATATCCTTGAACTAAATACCTATGACTACTCCTATGATATAGATGGTATCTTTGAATCGCTTGAAAACTATAATTTATTACAAGGCTATCTTATTACAGATAATATTGTTGCCGTTCAGCTCGGTTGTTAATCATCCCTTACTGCTTATTATATAGCTCACCAAAAGGTTTGTTCCATTTAAGCTTCTCTTGCGTTAAATCACGGGTTCGCATATATTTAATAAAATTAATTACTTCATCCTTGTTATCAAGTTTGAAAAAATCATTCAAGTCAGAGATACATTTTTGATTATTATGAATAGATGCCAGAATGAGATTATTCATCATCTGCTTATAGACATCTGAAATGAATGGCGGTTGCTCAACAAGCCACTCTTTATACATCTTGTCATAGGTCTCTTTGCCAATAACAAGAGTCTCGGTAAGGTCATTATCATATGTTATAATCATGTTATTATCATTATCTGTAAATGAGATATCTACAAGTGTGCTATTAATATTTTCCATTTTTATTATATTATAATATTATTTGTTTATATAAGATATAATTATTTAATAATAAATAATGAGGTATTATGATTTAGTTATTGTTGGTGCGGGTCCTGCGGGGTTGGCACTTGCGCATACATCAAGTTCTCTATATAGACGAGTATTAATTATCGACAAAGAGCAAGAGATTGGTGGATGTCATCGTGTTAAAAGGAATGTTGATGGATTATTTACAGAACATGGCCCACGTATCTATTTGTCTATTTATTACAATTTCTTTAATCTTATGAATGAGTTGGGATTAAAAGTAGAAGATGTATTCGTAAATTATAAATACTCTTTTTTTGATGTTGCTATTAGCAAAATATTACCGCATTTTACTTTTTACGAGATAATGATGTTTACCTTAGCATATATAATGTTTGTTATAGACGATGATTATGGAAAAGATATAAGTTTATATGAGTATTTAAGAGGTAATGGATTTTCCATTAAGGTCATAGATATATATGATAGATTATGTAGGTTTACAGACGGAGGTAATATATATACATACAGTCTAAACAAAATTTTAAAATTGTCTGATAATGCTCCCTTACTTAAAATACATCAACCGAAGGATCCTCTTGACATCGTTCTCTTTGATACATGGAAAAAGTTTCTAAGTAATCGTGGTGTTGATTTTATGATGGGATTTCAAATAACCGATTATGATATTCAAAATAATAACATAGAGACAATTACCTTGAGTAATAATGAAAAAATAAGATGTGGTAAATTAGTATTTGCGGTTCCTCCTATATCTCTCTTAAGTATCATTAAATATGAAGATCAATTACGGAATGCTTTTGGTAATTATAATGATTTTGAGATGTGGGCTGAAAAAACCAAATATATTGATTATATATCTATAACATATCATTTCAAAGAAGATCAACAGTTGCCTATTGAAAATGGACTAACCTTCGATACTGATTGGGGTATTGTTATTATAAACCTAAGCGATTATATGAATAAAGTCGAAGAAGGTTATTCAACAGTTCTTAGCGTAGCAGTCAGTATATGCGATAAAAATAGCAAAGTTACTTATAAGAAGGCTAATGAAAGCTCGGCTGAAGAATTAATTAAAGAGGTTTATAGGCAAATTAAAACAGGACTCTTTACTGAATTGTCAGATGATTATAAGGCAATTATAAATCCCAATAATTATTATGATATTTATAAAAATAAATGGGGATGTAGAGATAATGCGTATTTTAATCTATATACTGAGAAATACATACCATTCAATAGCAGTATAAATAATCTATATAATCTTGGTACACATAATGGGAAAAGTTATATAAGTTATACAACAATCGAGAGTGCTGTTTCGAATGCTATATATCTTGCTGGTGAATTATACCCAGAAGTTATGAGCAATTATAGAGTATATCGTGGTATTACTGGAAAGAATATATTAATGGTAATAATACTTATTATATTTGTTATATTATATTATTATCTTCTAACTTATAAAATATGATCATGATCATATATAATAATTATCTTGATTATATAATAATTATCTTGATAATATAATAGATTATTATACATAATGATTGAAAGGGGTCTTATGATGGTTTTACATTCTGTTGTTATAGGTGTCGTATTATATATGTTGATGGTCTTTGTATTTAATCAAAATCCTAAGATGGCCGAATATAGAAGTATATTAGTTGCTGCTGTTGTGTTAATTTATATGATTTTATTTGGACATGGATTACCTACAAAATTAAATAAAGATATCTAAAGATATAGGTTATTTATCAGATATAGGTTATTTATCTTCCTTTTTTTTAGTATATACCAGCATATATGCGTTCGAACTTTTTTCCTTGAAGTTCATATCTTCTATATTTATCTTTATAACATTTCGGTCATCATATAATATATCGCCATCAGGTGTATTACATATAGCAGAATAATGCCCTCCATTTAATGAACCAAAATGTAAAGCTACTGATGAGAAGTTATAGACGACATCTTTTTTATTTGATAATATACTTCCTTTGTTGAAGTTTAAATAATCGTTAATAGATATAGGTGCGTCATTCTTCAAATGAATATTTATAAATCGCTTAATAATTATTACTAATACATCAGGTAATTTCCATAATTTTGTAGATTTTTTATATGCCCTATTCTTATTACACTTTGAGCAAAACCAATCACCTTGTATAACCTCCTCTTTTAATGATTTAGATATCATGTCTGATATTTTAGGATGCGTTATATCCTTTGGAATATCTATATTAAGCGATGTGAAAGGTTCAAAGTTATAGAATGTTAAATTACAATCAACGCATCTTGTTGTATTTAGATAAAACCCTTGTGTGCTTTTTTGCCACATAGATGTCTTCTTATTAAATTTGTTATAATAATATTCATACTTTTTCTTTAATAATTTACAGTTAATCATAGCATTATGAAGTTCCTTATCGTCATTATATACAACCCCTTCTGTTAACTGATCTTCCTCTAACATCTTTATATCTTTCTTATTCTTATCCTTAGAGGTATCTACAATTCCTTCTATTTCTTCAGATACCTTGTCTGATAAGAATGTCCATAGCTCTCCTATATCAATCTGTTCACCTGAATAAAAGATGTCTTTAAATATTGTGTAGAATGTATTTAAAAATTTGCGAGGTATTATAGAGTTATTTTGAACATACATCAGGTTAATAATCTCTTTTAGTTGATCAGATATAGTATTGTCAGCGAAGTTATTATTTAATATAATATTACGTAATATTTCATTTCTCGTTATAATTTGGATTAAGCTATTAATAGCACAAGTAGAACCTAAGTTCTCTATTCCTTGCATTTATATACATTTTAATATATATATATTTATATACATATATTTCTATTTATACATATTTATTATTATTATATATTTTAATAAATAGAAATAGATTTATAAATGAGTAGTGAAGATAGTTTTTCTTCACTAATAACCACATTACTTAAAAATATAGATAATCTTGCTATTCCAAATAATAACAGTTCTTCCACATCTCATCCATCAACATCTCTTAATAAGGAAGTATCAGGAGAATCAAAAGCAATAATTATAAATATATTAAAGATGATAACAAATTTATGTAATAATTATTTAGATTTATTATATAGTTCAGATGAAAAAGATTACTATAGTTTTTCTAAAACACTTAATAAATCAACTATAGATACTTGCTGGTGGTCAGAAGATATATTTTGGTTTTATAGAGAAGCATGTAAGCGGTCAATATATCATGAATATAATAAATATGAACTGAAATTATATATTTTATATATATTTCTGAATTTTGCTAAAAATACATATAATAAAACCAGAATGGTGAACATAATTAATAAGTTTATTCAAGAAATAGAAAGATTACAAAAAATAAAAGAAGAGAATGAATTACAAAGATTAAAAGAACAAGAAAATTTAAAATTATCAAATAATTTAATTAAATTATTTGAAATTATTGATAATCTTCCTATTAAAAATAAAGAAGTTGAGGGACATATCACATCTCTTCGAGATTCAAATGAATCAAAAGATATAATAATACTTATATTAAAGATGATTACATATAAAGATTGTAATAAATGTTTAGATTTAATTCATATGAATGATGGTGAAGGTGATTACAATATTTTTTATAATAATAAAGTTAATCGAAAAACTACTTATGTAGAACATAAGAATATTATAGATAATTGTATATACACAAGGTCAAAAGCGATGAATAGATTTTTAAAGAGTGAAAACGATGATAAATTATATATTGAGGCGATGGAATTATTCGAATTCTATAAGAATAGCTTAAATACTGAATTGTATAATGAAGAAAATAAATATAAACTGAAAAAATATATATTAGATAAGTTTTTGTTTTTTGCTAAAGATACAGAAAATAAAGCAGAAATGGTGAATATAATTAAAGAATTTATAAAAGGTAATAAACCAAGTACTTCAAAAAAATCAAGTACAGGAGGCAAAACAATAAAAATAAATAAGACAAAGCTACTCTTTGGAAAAGAAAGATGTATCTATAAGAAATCAGGAGATCAAAAAGAATACATAAAATATAAGGGAGATTTAATAACAGTAAAGGAATATAAGATTATTATAAAGAATAAGAAATAAAAATTAGAATATACATATATTCTTAATCTTAATAAAAATTAATTATTATATTTATTAATAAGTAGAAAAGAAAAATAAATGCCTCGTAAATCTAAATCTCCTAAAACTTCGAAGACCTTAGCAAAGACTCTTAAAACACTATCGCCTATTCCTGGAACTCCCGGTGGTCCCGGTGGTATAGGTAGTCCAGGATCCCCTGTGGTATCAGAATATAGATCATATGGTCTGGTATTTGCCATGGTAGTTGGTTTGATAGGATTCATCATCAACGTTAATGCTATATTGTGGATCTATAAATTAGAGAGCATCCCTGAATGTAAATGTAGTGATAACTGGATGAGATTGTATCTCAAGTATTACCTATTTGTTGTTATACCTGTTGTGTTTATACAATTCTTTATTAATATGTATCTATTTATGAATGATTTACGTTTGAGTGATATTACAGGAAGTGCTTTCTTAATGTTCCGTGTGTTTGTCGGATTTGTTAATTTCGTTGGATTCCTAAATATTATTATAGCTATAATATTTATTAATAAATTAAAAGAAATAAATTGCGAATGTAGTGAAGATATACGTCGTGAAGTATATTTCATCTATAATATAGTATTGGCTTCTTTCATCGGTATTGCCTTATTATTTTCTTTAATGTCTATTCCTATCTTTGTTATGGCTTTCAAAAAGTAATTATATTAATCTAATTGATCTACTTCAGGAATAGTATTTGTAGTTCGGGAACCACCTGTCGGTTCAGGAATATCATCATCTTCGCCATCACCAGTATCATCACCTGCACCTGTAGGCATCATACCAGGTGGCATTCCAGGAATACCACCAGCTTGGCTATATAGCTTCTGCATCAAAGGATTTACCTTTGCCTCAAGTTCTTTTTGTTTTTCTTTATAAACATCAGTATCCTCCTTATTGTTATCCTCAAGCCACTTAATACCTTCTTCGATGATAGGATCAAGTTCAGCTTTAACTTCTTCAAGAATTGCTGGAGAATCATCACGTTTGACCATAGAGTTTTTAAGATTATAAAGATAATTCTCAAGACCGTTCTTTGCCTCAATCTTCTCCTTTAGCTTATTATCTTCATCCTTGAATTCTTCAGCCTTCTTAATCATTTCCTCAATCTGCTCTTTAGATAGACGACCCTTATCATTCGTAATAGTAATATTACTGGTCTTCTTTGTAGACTTTTCTTCCGCAGTAATATTCATGATACCATTAGCATCAACATCGAATGATACTTCAATCTGAGGTTGTCCTCGTGGCATCGGAGGAATACCATCAAGATGAAAACTGCCAAGAAGATTATTATCTTTTGTAAAACCTCGCTCACCTTCATAAATTTTGATATCAACACCAGGTTGATTATCCGCATATGTCGAGAATGTTTGTGATTTCTTTGTAGGAATAGTAGTATTACGCTCAATAATTTTAGTCATTACACCACCAGCAGTCTCAATTCCAAGTGAAAGTGGTGCTACATCAAGAAGAAGCAACTCATTTGTCTTTGAATTGCCTTGTCCAGTAAGAATAGATGCTTGAACAGCAGCACCATAAGCGACAGCTTCATCAGGATTTAGAGACTTATTCAATTGTTTTCCATTAAAATAGTTTGAAAGTAGTTCTTGAACACGTGGAATACGTGTTGTTCCACCTACAAGAACGATTTCATGAATATCACCCTTAGACATCTTAGCATCTTTAAGAAGTCTATCAAGAGGTTCAAGAGTTCTTGTAAATACCTTATCGGCAAGTTGCTCGAACTTCGCACGTGTAAGAGTTGTATTGTAATCAACACCATCGAGCAAAGATTCAACTTCAATCGTAGTTGTGGTTGAAGAAGAAAGAGTCTTCTTTGCCTTTTCAGCTGCAATATTAAGCCGCTTAAGAGCACGAGCATTCTCACGTACATCTTTTTTCATTCTCTTCTGAATATCCTCACACAACCATTCTACAATAAGGTTGTCAATATCAGAACCTCCCAAATGAGTATCACCACCAGTCGCCTTGACTTCAAAAATACCTCCGTCAAGAGTTAAAATAGATACATCGTGTGTTCCCAAACACGACATTATTACCATAATAGCGTTTAACTATTATTTCTCATACTCTCATATGAGTTTAGACTATATCTTATTTAGATTTGTTTTTATTGTTTTTAACGTATTAACCCATATATCAGGTGTTATTAAATAATATTCTTTGTAATCCCCTTTATTTATTGCTTCTTTTACAGCTTTGAGTTTCGCTTCATTCTTACCTGAATTAATATCATTCTTGTACCAAATGTGATTATCTTTAATCTCTATTAATAAGTCATTTATCATAAAATCTACCTTATATTTCCTTACAACATCTTGAAATACATATGATAGAGATGGTCCATTCTTAACAATTAAAGAGTTGTTATTACACCAGTCGATAAACTTTAATTCCAATTTAGATTGATATAATATAATATCATTTACGCAATTCTTCGTTGTTCTAATCTTTAACGTCTTATTACACAAGGTACAAGATGAACACATGATTTTATGACAATTCTTATATTTTTCTAATGTCTTTGCTCGCCAATCATTACCACAATTATCACATCGTAATATAGGTTGGTTTGCTCTAATTATTAGATTATTTGAGTTGTCATAAAATACACTCGAGAATAGCATCTGGTTATTTGTTTTAAAAACAGGCCAGTATTCTAAATCTTCAATTTTATATTTTCCATTATGGAGACTTATTATATTTTTAGAAATTCTTTTATAATCATCATCTGTCAAATGATATGTATAGTAATTATCTTTAAAATCGTCATCATATTCATCAAATAGCATATCACTCTCATATTTTTGTTCTTTTAATGATAAAGGTACTATTGATGTTTTAAGCAATTGTTGAACACTCTTAGTATCCTTGTTAATATTAACACACAGACTGCATCTATAAGAACATTTATTTATTTTTCTTAAAAATTGTGTTGTTCCTACAATTTGATTTGCTTCACACGTAACACATTTATATTTTATATTAAAAGTGTCTTTTTTTGATAAGTGTTTGTCATTAAGTGTAATGTGATATATGCTATTTTTTTTTGATGAATATTTATTACATGAAAACTCTAAGCGAATGTTTTTTATTTCTATTGGGATATTATCTTTTGTTATTTCAGTTATATTATTTAATATTTTTAACCTTTCGTCCATTATATGTTGTTATATTATAATGATATGTGTTTATACTAATTATCAATTTTTCAAATCTAAACGCTGGCATTCGTGGATATTTCAAGAATATAATAGAATGTTAATTTATTATATTCCATACTTTATCTAGTCGTTGAACCTTATTGTTATCACTAACAATCTTGGCTGCTGATTGTCCATTTCATCCCTTCGTATATTAAAATATACAAGTTATTCATCCATATCTTTTTCAAACCTTCGCATTTATGCTCACGCATTCCGCTGTGGTAGATAATGGCTTTAGGAGTTTCCAGCAATTAACCAGCTTCCATCATTTGGTGCTTTAACAGCAAGCAATCGATGTACGGGCATACTCCGTAGGTAGCAGAACTTTACCACCGCAATCAAAAACTAAAATATTCCTCTCCTGTTTGTCTCCAGTCTTATCAAGGCCATAAGCAATCGCAGCAGCTGTTGGCTCATTAATGATACGAAGCACTTCGAGACCTGCGATCGCACCAGCATCCTTTGTCGCTTGTCTCTGTGAATCATTAAAATATGCTGGAACTGTGATGACTACCTTCTTTAGAGGATGACCAAGAAATGATTCAGTAGTTTCCTTCAGCCTCTGAATAACCATAGCAGAAATCTCTTCAGGGTGAAATTGCTTGTCCTCATTCTTGTATCTAACATTTACCAAAGGCTTGTTGTTAGCATCACCTGTAACATTAAAAGACCATAGCTTAATATCTTCCTGAACAACAGCATCACTAAACTTTCTACCAATAAGACGCTTAGCATCATATACAGTATTCTTAGGATTCATGGTCGATTGATTTTTAGCAGCATCTCCTACAAGCTTCTCTTCATCAGAAAAAGATACATACGAGGGGATAATGCGTGATCCTGTCTGTCCGTCAGGGATAATCTCAACCCGATCATTCATCCATACAGCTGCGCAACTTGTCGTAGTTCCGATGTCAAAACCTGCCGCAATCTCGTCCGTGTTAACCATTATTGATATTTTTCTCTATGGTTATATATAGTATAAAATCTTTATATATTTTTAATATATGTATATGGGTATTGTGTTGTGAATGTAAAATATTTAATATATTTAGTAATTATAAGATATATAATATGAGTGTAGTTGATTTAAACAATTCTTTTAAATATGATAAGGTAGTTATTAATTTAAATAGTTCAAACTGTTTAGTTAATGATCCAAATAAAACAAGCTACTATATAAATCTTGTTGAGCCTATTCGAAATATAATATATGTTAAAATGCTTAAAGCTTCTGTATTAACAAATAACACAATTGTTAATACATTATCCTATAATAGATACGATCCTATATATATTGCGGTGAATGATTATGATAGATCTCTATCATATATAAAAAGCACTCAAATATTAACAAGTAATTACATCGTTAATAATGTAGCAAATGTATTAATTACAAGTAATATTGTTTTTGATACAGCAAAATATTTTGATATAATACCATATTCTAAAGAAACTTTCTCAGAAATATCATATAGTCAAGCATCATTCGACTGGACAGATCCTTCTGTATATATCCTAAATCCTCCTGAACCAAATTTACGAAGATTAAATATTGAAATAAAGGATAAGAATTTTCAACCATTCAATACCTCAATATTAACCGATTTTAATCTATCCATATGTGCCTATATAATAAAAAATAGGGTATAGATAGATAAATATCTTATAAATATATATTACAAATATATAAAAGAATATTAATATAATAATAAAAAGATTAGTAAAAATATACCCAAATAATGAGATTAAATTTCATCAATAACTTTAAAGCAATCTATTATAATACGCTTACAAACTTCTATTTATACTTTAATACGTTTGTTCCTTATTATGATGATGTAATCCTATCACTATCTATTACATCTTTCAAAAATATAATTAATAATAATCAAATTAGTTTGAAGAGTATCAAAGAAAATAGATTAATGAAACTAATATATTTCCTCGATAATGATGATAAATTAGTAGTTGATGATGATGGATTTGTTTTTATCGACTATCACCCTAAAGATACATGTGTATCTGATGAAGAAAACGATGTAAACAACAAAGATGTTAATGATGCTGTTGCTGAACCTGATGTAGATCCTGTTGTAGATCCTGTTGTAGATCCTGATGTAGATCCTGTTGCTGAACCTGATGTAGATCCTGTTGTAGATCCTGATGTAGATCCTGTTGCTGAACCTGTTGCTGATCCTGTTGTAGATCCTGATGTAGATCCTGTTGCTGAACCTGTTGCTGATCCTGTTGCTAATCCTGTTGCTGAACCTGTTGTAGAACCTGTTGTAGAACCTGTTGTAGAACCTGTTGTGGAACCTGTTGTAGAACCTGTTGTAGAACCTGTTGTAGAACCTGTTGTAGAACCTGTTGTGGAACCTGTTGTAGATCCTGTTGTAGAACCTGAATGTTATAACAGTATTGAAAAAAAGAATAATTAAGATATCAGAGGTACTAAAGTTTACTTTAAGTTATATATTTTAAAGTTAGCTTTTTCTTCCATATCTCTTTAATTTCATCCTCATAGTTAATTTTACCATAGCAGTTGCTTTTTAACCTTTTTAGTATATTGTTATGTAAATTATTTTTAATATAGTTTTCAAATTCGTTGATATAGTATAATTTTTCATGAGACAATACTGTATCGTTTGTATATATAGTATTGTAGATATACGAGGTATACAGGAAGTATAAAATAGTATCTATGCTTCCTATCGTATAACCATTAATATTTTTATTAATTGAAAAACATTCATTTTTTACATTTATAATATTTACAAAGTTAAATATTGTATTATCATTATTATTTATTAGATTAATATCAAAATGGGTATTTAATATATTATCCTTATCTATAAAATTACTAACATCAATACGATGATTAGATAGTTCGCATTCTTTAATGATCTTTATAATATCATTCTTTGTTTCATCGTAGTTTGTTGATAATATAGTAATATATGTTGAATATTCATTAATACGTCCACAGCAATTAACAGTAAGTTTCTTGTATAACTTTAAAGCAAAACTATCTATAATAGGGTTTTTAGATTTCTTCACATAATTCAAAATATTCTTAACAACATCCTTGTATATTGTAGGTATCTTTACACATTCATATTCAACCTCTATTTCTTTTGTAGGATAGATTTTATTTAATATCTCTAATCTTTCATAGATTTTCTCCCATCTATATCCAGATTGTTCTGGACGTGATAGTTCATAATATAGATTCTTCTTAATTATTGGCAAAGGTATGATATTATATTTATCCTTATAATGCTTTAAATTCTTTTTATCTTTTATGCTATATTTTAATAGATTGTCATATATATTAGATTTAACAATACTAATATCAAATATTTGCTTGCCATACACATACACACGGTAAGTCCCTTGATGCTTTGCTTTCTTTATTTTAATATAGGAATATCCTTTGCTTTTAATAACTTTCGCAAGCTCTATAGAGTCATTCAGCGGATTTTTAGATAAACAATCAAAGTCATTAATAGTATAATCTTTGTAAAATCTTAAATTTTTTGGCAAAATGATATTAATTACAAATCCGCCGTATAATATTAGTTTCTTTTTAATAATAAAGTTTGATATTAATTTTATTACATCATTATATTCATTATATACGTTCTTTAATTTATTAACCTCGATATCTCTAATAATTTTATCTATCTTGTTTGCGGAACCTGTATTACTCATGTATTTTAATGTTCTTCTTAATAATATGATAGAAGTTAATAAAAATAAAAAGGAATTATTAATTGTTTGTAATTTACTTCTTAGCTTTTGCCTTCTTCTTTAAGTAAGGAACGTTATTGTTAAGAGTTTTGCGATCAATATATACCTTCTTGCCATGCTTATTAATTATAAATTTACCTTGCTTGGGTCCAGTATATACTTTCACATTACCGGCAATTTGTTGACCACCATAGAGTTGTTGTTGTTGACCACCATAAAGTTGTTGTTGTTGACCGCCTTGGTAATATTGCTGTTGTTGTTGCTGATATTGTAGTTGTTGTTGCTGCTGTTGTTGTAGTTTAGATTTTGTAGACTTTGTCCCACGTTTCTTCCCACCACCGTTATAGTTTTGTAATTGCTCTTGAAGTTGTTCTGTCAGGGCTTCTAGTGCTGCTCCACCAATAGCCATATATTAAATATTCTAATATATAAGAAGATATTATTTTTAGAAAAAAACTTATGATTTTTATGTAATTAAACGCACAATTAATACTTATTTATAACTTTAGAAAAAATAATGTAAATTAAATAATGTCTCTATCTGATATCTTCATATTCATAATATTCAAACTTAGGCATTATACTTCCAACTTGAGTATTTTCTTCTGCTTCTTTTAAATCGGTTCCTTGAAATAATGTAGAAGAGTTCAAAAATATTGGCTGAACTATTTGCTTAGTTCCATACGAACATACATTTGGTCGATTCCCCATATCACCCCTATAATGCGACTTATAATCAATCGGATTATATATTCTCGTTGGGAATTGAGGATCATCTGATTGTGTATCATCGTATTGTGTATCATCATATTGTGTATCATCATATTGTGTATCATCGTATTGTGTATTATTATTTTGATTATCAAATTGTTTATAGTATTGATCCTTATAATCCTTATAACGTTGATCATAAACAGAATCAGTCGCACCAGCAGAACCAGAAGCAGAACCAGAAGCAGAACCAGAAGCAGAACCAGAAGCAGAACCAGAAGAAGCACCAGAACCGGAAGCAGAATTAACAGCATTAGCAGCAACAGCAGCGGCAATAGAAGCAGCAGCACTTGCACTATTCGCAGCTCCTCCACCACCAACAGCATTCATAGCATTAACAGCACCACCACCACCAGCAGCACCAACAGCACTTGTAGCACCAGCAGCGCTTGCGGCATTAGTAGCCGCATTACTAATCATATTAGCAACATTAATAGTTCCTCCTGTAGTACCTGAAGCAGCACCAGAAGCAGCACCAGAAGCAGCACCAGAAGCAGCACCAGAAGCAGTAACAGAAGTAGCACCAGAAGCAGTAACAGAAGTAGCACCAGAAGTACCAGAAGTAGCACCAGAAGTACCAGAAGCAGCACCAGAAGTACCTGAAACAGCACCAGAACCAACCCTAAAAGAGCCAGCACCTGAACTATTACCTGATCCGGCTCCTGAACCAACTCTAAAAGAGCTTGATCCTGAACTGTTTCGATTTCCTTGATTTCCCTGTCTATTCTGGTTATTTCGAGAAAATGGCATGCTGGTTTTTGTATCTGGATCTTTCACCATAATATTAATATTAAAAATATTGTCGCTATTCTTAACTATATCTGAAATCTGCTTACCTGCTCCCATGTTAACATTAGAACTACTTAACTCACTCTTATTATTATTATAAAGGGCTATAGGAGTCTGGAATGCTTTTCTCTTGATTATATCTTGTCTTTTTAGTTCATTCGCAATTAATCTAAGCTCATATAATATAAAATTCCTATTAAATATATATAATATCTTTTCATCTGATAATATAACCTCCATTTTCAACCTATTTTCAAATGCCATATATTTGTCGTGCATTAACATAGCTTTGAATAAATAGTCATTAAATTGTAAATGTATATAACATTTTATTAAAATATCTATAAGTTTTGTATTTGTTATTATGGTATTAAACTGATCTTTGTAGAACTTCTTTAATTTATCCTTTAGTTGCCCCTTTGAAATATTAGTTATTAGTTCAGGTTTTATATCATTACTCTGCATATTTGTTATTATCTTGTATTCTGACGAATTATATATTCGCAGTTTTAAAATACCCTCATCTATATCATTCTCGTAAAAGTCTTGTAAGCTCTTGCTTAACTCTTTGTCAGTAGGTTGCCTATCAAGAATATTCTTATAAACGTTTATTATTGTATACTCATTCATGTTGTTCTTTGTTATAGCTACTGGGTCATCTTTGTAGTTCTTTACGGTATATGGTAAGTATTCGTCTCCTATAGGGTCTGTTATTGTCGAATATTTATCTAATAACCCATTCTGATAAAAATCTGATTGCGCACTCAAACTTTCTTCTAACATGGTAGCTGAACCTGCGGTAGTTGCTGATGCTGAACCTGTGGATGCTCGAGGACTATTCTTTTCATAGAAATCTGCTCTTAATGCTTCTACACGCTTTTCATATTCACTTTTAATATCTTTGTTGTTCGCAAATTTAATTGCGTCTATTCGTTTTTGATATTCACTTCTAACATCTTGGCTATTCTCGAAGTTTTCATGCGCAGATCTTGTACCGGCATTTGATATTATAGAAACGGCATCTTGAAAATCCTCGACACAATTGTTAAAATATATGCCTTTAATGTAATCATTAAGATATATTACAATAAATACCACTATTATTGTTAGAATAGATATAATTAATATATAATTTTTCATAACTTCTCTTTATAAGATATAAATAAAAATATGTTGATAATAAATACAATTTTATAATATTTTATAAAATTGTATATAAGATTTTACCATATTATAATATTAAATATAACATCTAAAATTATATCACAAACCATGGAACATAAGTATATGCGCACATCTAAAAAGAGAAAGTATACTTGCGATGACGAAGAAGATGAGGAGAATGAGCAGCAACATGATAGAAATATTTATATCATTAACAATCATCTATATTTTTGTGCTGATATTACACCTAAATCTGCGTTTACTCTTTGTAAATATTTGAGAACTCTTGAAATTAAGTTAAAGATGGAAAATATTTGTGGATCATCTGGAGGTAAGCCTGAGATATATCTTCATATTACTACGAATGGTGGTTGTATTTACTCAGCGTTCTCTATTATCGACTGCTTCAAAAGCTTGAGTTTTCCTGTAAATACTGTTATAGACAGCAACGTATCATCCGCAGGGACTATTATTAGTATTCATGGTGCTAAGAGATATATTTGCGATAACTCATATGTTCTTATTCATGAATTACGTTCGGGTTGTTGGGGTAAATTAGCATATATCGACGATACTTATAAGAATTGTCTTAAAATTCAGGAACATATTAATCAGATTTATTTGGATAAAACAAAAATAACTAAGAAATATTTGAAAGAGATCCTTGTGAAAGATTTGGAATTAAATGCGGATGAGTGTATTCGTATGGGAATTGCTGACGAGATTTATATTACTAAATAATCAAATAGCCTAATAATCTAACAATTTTGTTATTTTATTTATTTTATTCTTTTTATATATTAGATTACAAAAGACTGTGAATAACCTGATGAGCAAAGTATTTTTAAATGATATATATATACACATGGTAACTATAAGTATTATATTAGCATATACTGTTATTAGTTCGCTCTACATATTATTTAATGATGATTATAATATTATACTTCGCATTTTTGTAATATTTGTAATAGCAGGTGCTGTTATTCTTATTATGAAAAAAGAGACCTTCTTGCCATTCTTAGGCTTGGCCGTTTTACCAAGTCCTTTAATAGCTAATGAAAAAATACCTAATGGTGCCAATCTCTCATATACTATAGACATGAATAATTACGAAGAAGGAACTGTAGTTATTTATTGGGCTGCTAATAAAACTGACGCTATCATAGAAGATCCTTATGAAGCTTACAAAAATTATAATAATGTAGGCGTATCTAAGGTAAAGAACGGTAAAGCAGAAGTCCGTATATTCTGTCCTGACCGCTACAAGGTTAAAAAAGTATTCAATCAATTACTCGAGCGCCATTTCCATTACCGAATAGTATTTAAGGAGACGGGCTTCTTAAGCCCTGTGATGACTGTAAAGGTGGATTGTTAGATAATATAAAAAAATATAAAAAATATAAAAAATATAAAAAATATAATATATATACATATCTATATCTATACAATTTCCTAAATATCTCCTATAATTTCTTATACAACTACTCTATTACACTAACAATACTTAGAAAGGAACCGTCATCATCTGGCGACGCAGAGCGTTGATACTGGCTCCTTTCAGATGTTGCGAGCAATTTGTGTTGCTTCTTGTTGTTTCATTATTAATCCTAAGGCGAATAGGCATGATAAATTTCTCAGTCCCTTCAGCATATTCAAATTCGCTTTTAACAGATGATGATGATGCTTCATTTCCATAACCAAATCTGGCACCTGAACTACAACGTGTAGCACCACGAGTTGTTGACGAATATGAATATTCAGGCTTAAGCTTCTGAAACACCATAAATGTTAGATAAATCAATCCTGTATTTTGCGAAGTTTCTTCCATACCAAGTTCCAATTCTTCCTCTGTAGGCTTATATCCTTCTTCCAAAGAAAACTTTGCCATCCACTGATACTTAGCTTTCGGATTTTGATCAAAATTATGACTTGAACCATTATTTGCCGGGATAGTCCACATCGTTCCATCACGTGTAATATTCTTAGGAATAGTTCTACTATTGTTATTATATTCAGGTGCCTCATTATCAAGAGCAAATCCAATAGCATAATCATACTTTGAATTTTCCTTAGTAATACTAATATCACTAATCTTAACAACGAACGGTGCTTCATTTGCGATAACACGATACCCTTTCATGTAATCATCTCCTTCTCCAGACTCAAATACCTCAACATCGTAATTCTTACTAAAGTTCCTACGCTCCGTCTCATCAGGACAGACTTCTTCTTCTTTTCCTTCTCCGAAAGAAAGGCAAAATTTGATATTGTGATTTGCGGTGTTGTAGGAGATAGGGATGTCGAAAACGGTCTTGGTAAGCATCTTTCTTTGTTTTGTGTGTGATAATATTATAAAGATGATAATCAATTTTTATAATTTTATTGTAAAAAAATAACAAATATATACAATATATAACAATACTCAAAATACATCATTCTAATATACAATATATTCATTCGACAGTATCCTAATAGCGTCCATTTATTCCATGGTGATATTCTCGCCTTAAGTAGTTATTATCTAATATTTCCATCCGGTTGTGGTCTTTGTGTATAGCCATATACCTATCTATCATATTTAGAACCATTACGTCATTCGTCTTAAGAAACTCGAGAATATACTTAGCCATATAGAACATAAATAGCACACATACTAATATTTCGCTCATAATGTTGTTCATCGTAATTTGTTGTTTGCTGTTGCTATTTGCTTTGCTGTTTGCTTTACTGGTTGCTTTGCTATTTGCTTTGCTATTTGCTTTGCTATTTGCTTTGCTATTTGCTGTTTGCTTTGTTATTTATATAATAACAATAGGTATCAATTTTTATAATTTAATGTGTAAAAAAATGAACAAATATATTCTATTTCAAATATATATACAATATATTTCTAATAATATATAATATAGTCCCTATAATAACCCTTATATTATTATAGTCATGTAATAATATGATTATAATATTTTAATAATATCCCTTTATATTCGTTGGCAATCTCTTCATCTATATAGTTGTTATCTAATATATCTAACATTTCCATACGACAACATCTGTTATGTATTGTAATATATTTATCATAATACTGAATTAAACTTTCTTTTATATTTAGGAATACTACCTTATCTTGTTTAAGATATTCTAAAATATTCTTAATCATATTATCATACGCAATATTAAATATATTATCTTCAAATATATTGTTACTATTAAATATATTCTTATTGTTCTTAACAGCAAAATCTAACCGTCTTCGAACATTATGACCACGCGGTGGATAATTGCTATACTTATTAACTATTAAGTTATATATCTGTAATTCGTAAAAAGTTTGCTTCTGTTTTTTTAATATATTTATAATATTGGTATACCAGCTCTTACATACCATCGCATTCACCGCCTTCGGCAATATTTGAATATTCGTAAAATATAGATCACTTGTAATTGCAGCCATCACTTATTATCTTTGTCTTTTATACAACTCCTTATATACTAATATAAAGATTATGTATCAATTATTATTTTTATTTATGTTATATATATATACAAATATTTTTAAATATATAAATTGCATTTATAAACTTTCTCATAATATGGTTTAAGTTGTTCTTTATGTATAAAGTTTGTTTTAGTACTATCACATAATATTTTTAAATTTGTCATCTGATTTTTAATACACTCCATTAAAAAACTAACCTGGTTTTTTAATATTATATTTTCATTCTCTATGGTATTATCATTATCATTCTTATCAGTTATCATATTATAAGGAATGACTACGTACAACCGTATCTGCGTATATATCTTTTATTATTTTTATATAATATGTGTGATATATTTATGGTATAGTTCGTTGTATTCTTTACAACCATCGAATGAATACCAGCGTTTAGGAGCAATAACAATCTTTGTCTTATAATAGCTTATAAATGATGCCCAAAGACTATAATAAGAGTTCGCTATAATATTATTTTTAAACATAGACATAAGTATAAACTCGATCTCCGCTTTGTTTGCTAATTCTTCCTCGCTAAATATTTTATCAGAAATAAAATAAACATTATACGCATTTTCCCTATTTACATAATCATTAAAATTATTAATACACCATTCAATATCGTCAGAAAATACCACAACATTCTTTTTATTAGCAATTGTCATGGCATCCTTATAATAACTCATATCCAAGTTATAGTTATAATTTGAAAGTGATAAATAATCTGCTCTTCTTATGTGTAGAGATACCATATCATCGTCTTTCGTATTATTTCCAAAATAATTTAATATATCTCTGTATTTGTAATATGCCGGGTACATAATATCCTCATTACTATATACGATGTTTATCATCTTGTCTCGTAGTGTATCATCAATATATTTGAATGTTTGATAATTTCCTTTAAGTAATATATGTTCTCTTGCTTTATAAGGAGGCTCCAGATATTTGTGATTATTATTTAAGTCATCATGATAAATATTAAAGGGAATGTTTTTATAGTCTTCAGTAGCTAAAACACGGAATAACCCTTTGAAAATTGTATTCCAATAAAGACATGGACTTTCTTCATGTGTAAACACAAGCTTCCTTTTTATTTTTTGTTTTTTTGATAAACGTAAAAAATATATGATATAGGCGAGCTGAAACAATCGGTTTCCTAATCCACCTGATATTTCTACAGATGTATATAAATTATTCATATTATATTATAGAATATTATTATTATATACTATTCTTTCACAGTCTCTACAAAATCTATTTATTATTTATTATTTTCCAAGTTGCCAACGCAAGAATGCCTCCAACAGTCTGTGCGAATACATAGGCAAATAATTTAGTGATACTAATAGTTCCCTTAAGATACATGATAAAACTTAATGTAGAGTTGAAAAAGCCTCCGGAAACTTTACCAAACATAAAAACAGCTGCCAATAAACCTATAGCAATCGGTAAGGGATCAGTTGTTTGTAATATACACATAAAGAAAACATAGGTACCTACACATTCAGCGAATAATTGGTCTAATTCAATCTTGTCATACATTATTTTTAAAATACTTACTAATTATATAAAATATTAAAATAAAATCCCGTCTATATTATTATTAAATCTTTGAAATACAAATCTATCGAGACCTTTCATATTTATACGAGTATTATTTGATATCTTGTATATAACCCCAGATTTAATATCATTACCGCCATTACAATCATAATAATATAAGTCTGATAAAATTTCTGGTAATGTGAAAATAACATTCTTTACATCTTTCGCAAAATAAACACCTCTCACCTTATCTATATTTAAGTATATCGAAGTTATATTTATTTGTTCCCCTGTTAATGGTATATTTTGTGTACAATTATATTTTGTATTTTTAATTATACTTGAGATATTAGCATTTACAAATCCCTGTATATTTAGATTGTTTAAATATCCGTCCGATCTATCAGTACTTTCAGAACTTTTTATTTCCTTAGTCTCGTCCGCTCCATCAGTTCCTTTTATCATATCAAGCTGTGTTAACTGTGTAAGATGAATAAGCGCAGCTTGCTCTACTATTTTATTTGATTTTAATAGTTTTAGATTAGTATTAAGACCTTTATCTCGTAAGTTTAACAAAGAAAACTTTGGCGATATAGATACAAATCTAATATAAGATGTTGATACAGATATATATAACATAAGTAGCGAGAATATGAATATATTTGGCATTATTATATATTTATTATAAATATAATAAACATTTTATCATTATATCATTATCTTATTATTGACATCAAACACGATATATTCATATATTTTAAATATAATATCATCGTTGATCGCAAAATGTTTCTTAACGATCTGTAAGAGTCCGAACTGCGTTTTCTCATAATTTACAATTAGTTCATTCTGATAAAGTTCATTAGTTATTACATTTATCTCATGATTTATTAACCAATCGCAAATTTTATAAGGATCTTCAGTTATTTCATTATTATTAAATAAATCTAAAAAACCCTCTAATGTATAATTTGTATCACATACAGACAAATCTATATTTAAAGGATTCCCCATAAAATAACAATAATCACCAAAAGATATATAGTGAGACTTCCAGCATATATTTGATAATATATACCATTTCCTAAACTCCTTGTATATTCCCTTATATCCTATATCACAATAATATATGGTGGAGTTGCAAGGTGTTAATTGTAAAGATATTATGTAATATACATGTAATTTATTATATTTATAAAGTTCCTTATATGGTATTATAATTGAGACGGATTGCGTCTCTATATATATGTTTTTATTATTGTGGTCATGAATAAAAAGAACATATGTTGATTTTGTGCCATTATAACTATAATATGCGGATAATTCTTTTGTATTTCGATAATTATTATCTTGAATGTTTATATTATTTCTATGATATTGTATCAAAGAGCTTGGCATCCTTATATATTTTAATCAAATATCTTAATAAATTATTTTTATTTAGTAGCGGCTGTATAAGCATCATACAAATAATTTCCTGGCTGTGGGGTTGTTTCATATTCTTTTTTCTGTAATAATGTGTATTGATCCATTAGAGTATCTCTTTGAACAGTTGGTAAATTTGGTTTATCTAACTCATTTAATATAAATTGCATCTGTTGTGTTATAAGCTTTAGTTGTAGCTTTATAGATTCTACACGTTCTGGATTGTTGTTTCCTAATAGCGGCGGATACTCTATTTGCATCTCTCTTCTCTGCTTTATTAAGCGCTCATGTATTATTAACATATTATTCATATCCTTTATTACTTCAGGTGCCAAATTAGGTCTACGTAAATATGTTTGCATATCTTTTTGTCCAAATAATAATTGTTGATATTCTGTTTCTAACTGTTGTCGCCATAACGCATTCTTTTCTTCTCGTGTTAAATCTGTACGTTTAAATTGTTTAGCTATATATTCTAATACTTTCATTTGTTGTTCAAAGAATTTAAGAGTTTGTTCTTGTGTAAGAGGAACAGTAGCAGTAGCTACAGTAACAGCAATAGTTGCTTGGGCTGCCGCAACATTAGCAGCAGTAATCGGAGCAGTACCAGCAGTACCAGCAGTACCAGCAGTACCAGCAGTACCAGCAGTACCAGCAGTACCAGCAGTACCAGCAGTACCATTAGCACCAACACCTCCCGATACTCATACTTTACCTCCTGTAACAGGCGCAGTAGGAGTAGCTGGAGGAGTAACAGGAGGAGTAACAACAGGAGGAGGAACAACAGCAGGTGCTGCACCGGTTACAGGTGGCAAAGTATTAGTTGCTGGAGGTGTTGGTGATGGTAGAGTTATTTTAGGTGGTGGTAGTTGTGGTAATTCAGTCGTAGTTGTAACTGTAGTAGTTGTTAAACCGCTGCTAAGAGATGGATTCACAGCAACAGCAACAAGTAATACTGTAGTAGAGATAACAGATATTAAGGTTAAAGCAGTTATAACCCAGCTCCATATTTGACAATCTCCTGTAGTTAAACAATCGATATTATACATCCATAAAATAATAAGCGGTATAGTAATCAAAGTAAATAATAAATATCCTATGAATCCCCATATGCCTGCCATTATATAATAGCATATTAAATTAATAATAGACGTTATGATTACCAAAATTAAATACGTGGATGCCTGTGTTGAATAATTAAACATATCTATATCTATAATATAAAAACATAAAATATATATTAAAATCTTATTAGGATAAAATTGTTCTAAAAATAATATATTAAATAAAAAATTGACATTACATCCTATCTTTAGTATAATTAAGGCCCCGCATAGAAAGCCGACTTAAAGTCAAAACAAGCCAACAAGCCAACCAACCAAACAACAAGCCAAACAACAAGCCAACAAGCCAAACAACAACGATGTCAGCTCCTCGTTATATGATGGAGGCCGAATTTGAACCTGAAGGATACATGTATGAAGAATATGACAATCAAGAAGCCGATGATGATGCCTACTACTACTCTAAATATGGTATGAGCGAATGTACCGTATGTATGGGAGGTAGTTATATAAGGAAGGTTTATATCGACACGCAAGATTACGAGGAGGAGACCGACTATGACTTCTAAATCGCAAAACAAAATTATATGTCTGTATGTGTTGTGTTATCTATTTTTATATTTTTTACATATATCATAAAAGATATAACAATATCGCATATATATATAATAAATATTAATGGAACTTGTAAGTGTAATTATACCGTCATTCAATCGATTTAAGTTCTTGATGAATGCCATAAAATCTATCAAATCGCAAACATACAAAAACATAGAGATTATTGTTATTAACGATTGCTCATCTGAGAAGGAATATTATGAGTATGATTGGGATAATAATGGGATAAATATTATTCATTCTAAAACCAATTCAAGAGATATATTTGGATTTGTTTGTGTAGGACATGTTAGAAATATGGGAGTAACTGTAGCATCAGGAAAATATATAGCATTCTGTGATGATGATGATATTTGGATGCCAGACAAATTGGAATTACAAATAAATGCCATGAAGCGAACAGGGTGTAAAATGTCATCGACTGAAGGTTTATTTGGATATGGAATATATGATAGTGATAAAACATATAGTAAATATAATTCTGAAGCACATATTGATATATTAAAGAATGTATATAAAGATACTAATTATTTAGATAATGGATTTCCAGAGATATGGACTAAGGATTTTATCAAGATACACAATTGTGTTATTTGTAGTTCTGTAGTTATTGAAAAAGGATTGTTAAATAACATAAATAATATGAGGTGTTTAAGTATTGCGGCTATTATACCTGAAGATTACGATTGTTGGCTAAGAGCTACCGAGTATACTGATTGTGTATATGTGAAAGATCCTTGTGTTTATTATGATGGTGATCATGGCTATGGTCTAAATAGATAAATGTCAATTAATACTCTTTAATACCCACTAATTACAAAGTAATATGTAAAGATTGCTTGGAGAAATGCGAAGACAATCATTATAAACATTATTTTTATTATATCATAGTATTCAGGAAACTCAATTCCTATATTAGGATTATCTTTCTCTTTTATATTTCTTCCAATACTAAAATGAATAATATTTTCAAACATATTAAGAGCTAAGAAAACAGCCATAGATATAATGATGAGGTGATTAGGGACATGTATTCTCATATTATTTATCTAATAAATATCTAATAAATTAAATATGTATATATAAAAATATAGCGCAATTATAATATAATAAATTCATAAATTATCTTATTATATATTATGAATATAAGTATTAAACTTTTTTTACTACTTATAAATGTTGTAGGAGTCTATTCATATAATACCCCTCTTTTTAAATTTAACAATAATAATAGCAATAATAAAGGTGGTTCTAATATCTGTGTACTGAATTATAATAATGTATATAGCTCATTTTACAAATGGTCGAATGAAAATAAAGAAAGTAGTCAAAAAATAATTGAAGATACCTTGTGGTTAAGCAAATATCGCTTTGTAAATCCAAGCATCGTTATTGGTGTATATAACGATACCTTTAATCTTAATTACATATGTCTTCTTAGAAGGCTATCATCTACAAATTATAAATTACTAAATATATTCGCTAACCCCTCTAATAACTTTGATGATGACTTACAACTATTAAAAAACCTATTTGAGTTTGCTATTAATAATGACATTAAACTAAATACAGATAAACTAACAGAGATTGATAAGAGTAGATATTTATTAACCTACCTCTTTTATTACTCGCAAATAAATAGCAAAACTATATAAACATTTATACTATCATTCTATTATTATTTTTATATTGAATATACATGTTGATTGTAAATACATGAAACATTAAATAATATTTGTTAAAATTGTATTCTAATCTAAATATTATATAGAGGATTGGTAAGTATATCTTGGCAAATTCTAATTTATTTTTATTCCCTTCAGTAGCACCATTTATCGTATTTATTACAATAAGGAATGGTGATAATAATGATAAACCATAGAATATATGCCAGCTAATATTAGAAATAATTGATTTTCTTACAAGTGTCATTAAGAATGTTGATAGTTGTATGGGAAACATAATTAAGAAAGCTGATTCAATAGCACCTGAACCAAATTTTTCATTATCTGTTAAGATAAGTGCGTTGATTGCTAATATTTGACAGATTGCGTAGTATTTTTTAACAAGACTTTTAACATTATCAGAGATATTCTCCCAGTTTATATCTCGTGTTGTTGTTTTTTCATTCATATTATATTTCAAAGTAATATAATCTGCCAACATATGATGTAATAAGATCAAAGCAAGTTTACCAATCTGATACAAATAATAATATTTGCTATTTATATTTATATTATTACGAATACATATTATACTATATATCATTATAATCGCACTCCGTGAAGTAAAAATCATATTGTGTAATTGTAATTCCTTCCATATTATAATTTTAGAATTTAACCTTGTTTGTGGAACTTGAAATATAATAGATGATAATGATAATGTTAAATGCGCTATAGGAATTAATAGAGATGTTTGTGAATCAGCATATATATACATAGAACCAAACACAACTAACCAATAAATACGCAAAAAGAAGTTAAATAAACATCCAAAGCCAAGAATCTTGTGAAGATGATATTTATCATGATTTGTAAATAATGGTTGCCGCATTTTATATACAATATACAATTACGATATATATTATATGAAATTATTATTTATATATATTTATTATTTAAGGTAATACTTTATATTTAAAAAATAATAACAAATTATATATATAGAGTTTATGTAAATGGGCTGGACTGTTTCTACATTAGATAAAAAATATCAAATAAAATATGGTAGTAATACCAATTATTTGACAGATAACGACGTCAGCTATTTAACAATAACAGATACAAAGCATATTGGTATTAATAATGACAAGCCAAGTTCTGATTATTTATTAGATATTAATGGCAAGACACGCATAAATAGCAATCTATATATTGTAGGTAATTTATATATTAGTGATAGTGAGTATATTAGCAGTAATTTATATGTATCAAGCAATATTACTGTTGGTAATATATTATATACTTCCAATATTATTGGCATCGGAAAAAATAATAGTAATAATTTAAAAATAAATTATACACACCCTATATTTAGCAATAATAGCACACAAATATATGGAAAGACCACTTTTATAGGAACAGTTAATGTAGAGAACACCACATCTAATTCATTCCATTTATTAGATATCGAAGGCTCTTTAAGAGCTCAGAGAATATTTGGTGAAGGATGTAATATCTATAATATAAATGCCAGTAATATTACTCTTGGCGTTCTTGAGACTGATAATGGTGGAACAGGATTAAGTAATATTATTACAGGTGCTATATTATATGGTGGGCTTAATAATAGTATTAATCAAACCTATGATAGTTTCAGATTTGAAAGAGGTATTCTGCGTGCTCCAGAGTTCAGAGGATCATTAGACGGCGCTGATATTCTTGCTGGTTTTGTAAAAGTTAGTCGTGGAGGAACAGGACTGACAAGTATTCCTACAGGACGTATACCATTCGGAAATGATGATACGGAGCCTATGAAAACGAGCACAGATTTTACTTTTAATATAAATACTAGAACATTAGATGTAAATACTTTGAGATTAGGAAATTCAAATATATATTTAACAGATGCCAACAATATACTAAGAAACTTTAATTATAATGATTTAGGTATATTTAATGCTACATCAAATAGCTTTGGACTTGTTATGCCTTCAGGTAGAGATTTTAATACTTCTAATGGATTCATGACGATAAGAAAGGATGAAAACGCAGTTTGGTTTTTGAATGAAGATACAGGAAGTAGTAATATATATTTCCCTAATGATGTTAGGTTAGCAAATGATATAATATGTTCTATAGGTGTAAATACAAGATATCCTCAGTTTAATTTAGATGTGATAGGTGATATCAATACATCTAATGGAAATTTTAGAATTAATAGTGTAGATATTAAGAATGTTGTTATTGATTATGCTATATCAAATTTACGCTTAGATGATTTAACAGGAATTCGTGTCGCCGCTTTAAAACTTAGAACCGGTACTTCACCATTCGAAGCATTCGAAAATGAGATTAGTACTAATGTGGGATTATGGAAAATTAATGCTACAAGCAACAGTCTTAATGAAAATACTTCAGTAGAAATGACAAACTTAATAGCTACAAACAAAGTATATACAAAAAATATATTAATTAATAACACCGATGGAAACAATCTGACAGATAATGAAAAGTATATATTTAAGATTGAAGACAAAGGCGCAAATCTCTTAAAGTTCAGTAAAACAGGTAATATGCTTATAGGTAATAATAATACGGAAACAGCTCTTGATATACCACCAACGCAACGTTTGGAGATTATAGGAAATATTCATGCGACTGGCTATATTCGTTCATATTATTCAGACGACCGGCTAAAAACATTCACCTCAAATATCACAGGTGCTCTTAATATTATAGATAGTTTAAAAGGATTCCATTATGTCCCTAATGACAAGGCACTTCAATTAGGCTTCTTATATGATAATGAGATTGGGTTGAGTGCTCAAGATGTTAAAAAGGTGGTTCCAGAGATTGTTAAAATAGCACCATTCGATTCTATGAAAGATATTGAGAGTGGTGATATTGTTTCTAAGAGTGGCGAAGAATATCTTACAATCTGTTATGAAAGATTAGGAGCAGTATTCGTAGAAGCTATCAAAGAACTAAGGCAAGAAAATAAGGTTCTAAAAGATGAAATAAAGAATCTTAAAAAAGATTTAGATAATATCAAAAAAATTATATATATTCAATAAATCTCTTATATTTATAATTTTCTACTTTTTATAATGTTAAAATGATATTAAGCTATTAATTATGACATGATAATGCTAACTATTATTCAGTATTATTTATATATTATAATGAAATAATATATTAAAGAAAAATAAAACGCTGCTAGCAGGGATTGAACCTGCGACAACTCGGTTAACAGCCGAGTGCTCTAACCAACTGAGCTATAGCAGCATAAATGTATATAGATATATATATTGTGATGAGCGATCTCAGGGTACGCATGTATACGCATATACACCACGCACCCCTTGATTTTACTATTTCACGCCCTATACCTACATATCGTGTTATCCTTATATCTTTTTGTTCTGGACTGAGTAAAAATTGATTTATATCTTATCTTATATGTGTTAGATAACAAAGAATGCTTTTGAGACAAGTCTTGTTGAATTACTTACATAATATCAGAAGTCTATCTGTAATCCAATATAAGAATGAAAACATCTGTTATAGGGACATAAACGTATTCAACGTATGTTCTAAAAATATGAATGACGCTAATAATAAAAAACGAGAAAATATTATTGCGAGCATTATTGACAATACAAGGATTCGAATGGATGTTGATAATCCATTTACAAAATACTATAAGTTTTCAAGAAGATGGAGTAATATCAAAGATGCCATCTTCAATTACATACAGCATGAGTTGAATATAAATATTAAAAAAGATATTACTTTGATACATAAAGGTGGTAGAAAATATAACTATGACTTCGAAATCAATTGCGAATCAGTAAAATATAATATAGAGCTGAAGTTTAATGCGAATAGTGTTTCTAAAGCACCGCAATTTGTATCCCCTTACAACCCAAGCAAGTACATGGAATCCTCATATGAAGAGTATTACTATGATAATTATTTACCCAAATTAAAATCTCTCCGTGATGATTTAGTTTTCCCTGATAAACTGACATATCTACAAGAAATTAACAGCCCTTCGCCAAAATGTATGAAAATATATAAAGATATATATGATAATGGTTGTAAAAAAAGCAGCAAATATACAGGCAACCCAAAAGATATAGAATTCTATAAACTTGCTAACAAGCTTTCAAAAGAAAGTATTATTGCCTTTATGTCAACAACAGTTCTAAATATAGATTTACTTAATGAATATTTGATAAGTTCGCAAAATGCTAAAATATATATGCTCTATAAAAATGGGAAGTTTCATAAGCAAATCGTTGACCCACGCAAGTACACAATTGTTAGTTATACAGTATGTAAAAATAAAAAAAACAAATTTGTTGCTAAAACACAAGAAGGTAAAGATATAAAAATATTACTTAGGTGGAAGAATGGAAATGGTGTAGCTTTCCCCGCATTTCAAATTTCATAGACTTCGTAGACTTCGTGGACTCACAAATATATAGGAAGTATATTTAATAGTTCTGTTGTATTAATTGCGCTATTTCCAAAATAAAGCTTAATAAACTCAACAGTTCTCTCATCACTAAAAGACCTATAGATTTGAACATATTTATCAATTAATTCAGTATCAGCCTGCCCTTCATACCTAATACAAATTAAATGGTTTTCTATCAAATATTCTATTATATTTAATAATCCATCAGTAAACTCACAATTAATGAGCGAATACTCAAAGTTATAATTACCAACTCCATAACCCCGATTAATAACTAATAATGACTCGGTTGATCCCTTTTTATTTATATAGTTTTTCTTCTCATTATTTGTATAGTTTTTTATACTTAATGTGTTGTTTATAATGTCTGTTGAATATATTAAACGTGTTTTTAGAGGATCATCTGTAAGCAAAGATTTATTTTCATTCCACACTATATTTCCTACAAATACTTTAAAATTCAGAATATTTAATGTTGTTGCGTTAATATATAATTCATTCAACCTCTCTATAACTTCACATGTTGAAAATATGATGTAATCATTTGCCAAATGTTTTAATATATATTTGTCATTCTCTCTTCTGCTGTCCATACTGTCATTCTTCTGAATTATAAATATTATTGTAGGCTGTTCAGTATCAATATAGTTATCATCACATTCAATTATAGATAATATCAGATAATTATCATATATATGTTTTCTGGTTTTATTATAATATAAACAGTTTAAGAAACTTTTAGGCAATATGAAACATAGTATCCCGTCATCAGTTAATAGTGAGAGAGATTTAATAATAAATAATATAAATATATTAGGGCGACCTTCAAAATAGTTATAGTATTGTTTATCAACATCTGTTTTTTTTATGACGTAATATGGTGGGTTGCCTATTATCAAATCGTACTTCTCATTATACTTATTATATGCGGTTTTTAAAAAGTCTGCTTCTACTATTTTAATGTTATCACTATTATTATCATATTTATTCTTAATATTCTCATAAATTGTCTTGTTATATTCAACGCCTGTAATAGTAGCTGTAGGATAATAATTCTTAATCTTATCTATAAACTCACAAGAGCCACATGAAGGTTCGAGAATATTATTAAATGTTGTAGTAGCTCTATGTTTTGATAATATATCCAGACATCTAACAATTGTTTTAGGAGGTGTAAAGTATATACCGTTATCTTGCTTTTCTTTTTTTTTGATAATCTTTGTAAGATTGTATGACAGATTGCTAAAACATTCTTCATTAATGTTAGCAGTCATAGTTATTATGCTATTAATATGCTGTTAATATAGTATATATATTAACTGTATATATATTAATAGTAAAAATAAAATATATTAATCAATTTTTTTATATGGCAATATGCGAAGCAATTATTCTGATAACTTTTTCTTAAAATTATCATTAATGGTATTAAAGATTTCTACAATATAATTCTCAAACTCATCTTTTAGAGGGAGAAATATGTTGATACTTGTATCTATATTGATATTAACGAGCTTTGTATTAGGAACATCAGTTATTTCCATATAATTTATTATTTTAATTAAATCAAGTCCATTTATAAGCGTCTTATAACTTTTTTTAAAATTCTTAATAATAAATCGACTCTTGAGCTTCTTATAACCATCCTTATCGACCTTAAGCTTGTGTTTAATACAAATACGTAGATACTTATCGTTTTCTTCAGTATATGCCTTGAAATAGTCAGGGATCGAATCAACATAAATATAGATATCCTCTTTCTTCTGCTTAACCCCCTTTTTAATAAACCAATCACTCATTTTCCATTCAATAATACGATATACATCACTAAACATGTTGTCATCTTCTTTGCCACTAAAGATCTTCTCCATCATAGTAGAAGCATTCTCGTCGTCTTTTTTATCAATCATAAAGGTATTATTTAATTTTTTCATATCTTGTAATTATTGTAATTATATTATAGAAGATATTTATTATTTATATAATAGTTGCTATTATTATTATATAATAGCTGATATGTTTTTAAGATATATATCTTTTAAAGATTTATAGTTGCTGTTTGATATAATGTTCTCTTCTATTAGCCATTTCTTAGATAATATGTTATACTTGTGATTTTCATTAAATAATATATTAACACATAGATATATAAAACAGACAATTATAAGACTGTTTCCTATATTTTTTGTTGCCATGAGAATAATAGCAAACAATATAATAGATTGAATAACAACGTTATTTATTATTTTTTGCTGTGCGGGCGTTAGCTCTATTTTTAGATATCTTCCACCTATTTGTACAAGAATTAAAAAAATCATAGACAAGGGTTCAATTGTTGCTACTCCGTTTATCCCAGGTATTACTGAAAATGACATAATCTATTTTTTGATAAGATTTTTATAGGAACGCATTTGATGATTTACACCCTTGAAGATTTTAAATGAGACAAAAATTAATTATTTTTATTAGGTAATTATAATGAAACATAAAACGGAAGATTATAAATTATCAGCGGTTAAATATTACTTATCTAATAGTTTTAGTTTAGATTATGTTTGTAATATTTTTGGTTGTAAAAAACAATCATTAGCAAGATGGATTGAAAGATATAAGAAGGATAAAGAATTAAAAAGACATAATAGAACTAACATATCATATAAAATAACAAAAGAACAACTCGTATATGCTATTAAAATATTAAGCAATAATGAACAGATCACTATAAAATCATTTAAGAATACAATATAAGAAAATAGTAGCAATAGACCCTGGTAAATGCGATATTTTATATTGCGTAGATGGTTATAATAAAGATGCTACAACTTTTAGATATACACAAGATAGTAGAAGAAAAGAAACAAAGAGTAAGAAGTATTCAAAACTTATTTTAGAGTTTAAGAAAGAGAAAATAGATGGTAAAACAATAATAGAATATGAAACCGAATTATCGCAATTTAATAAGAAATCGTTAGACATAGAAAAATATAAAGGATACATTAAAAAGAAGAATGAAATCAATCATAAGTTATTTACATTTTATAATAAGTATATATTTAGAAAACTAAAATTAAATGGTTATATGAATAGACTAAAAAACGAACAAAAGTTAATGAATAAATTTCAAAAGGTTTTTGGCGATAAAAATGATGTCGTTGTATGCTTTGGCGATTTTGAACAACAAAAACATATGAAATATAAAGAACCTATAAAAGGTAAGGGTATGCGAACATTATTTAAAAAATCAGGATATGAAACCTATTTAGTAGATGAATTTAGAACAAGTTGTAAATGTTGTAATTGTAATGGTGGAGATTGTGAGAAGTTTATGTTAAGAGAAAACCCTAAACCTTGGAAAACAAATTATGCTCTTGTACATGGTCTATTACGCTGTAAAAGCGGTTGTGGATTATGGAATAGAGATACAAATGGTGCTAAAAATATTTATAAGATTTCATACAATCATATAAATAATATAGAAAGACCTATGTATTTAAGTAGAAGCAAAAAATCAGGTACATTACACGATGTACCATAACCAAAATTTACACGCTTTGAAATAAGCGAACCTTGAAGTATATGAAATAAAATTTTATATTTTTTATAAAATTTTGTCTCATTTTAAATCTTCAAGGGTGTAATAGTATCCGTATCTTCTGCCATTTTATTATAATATATTAGCTTACCAAGAATAATATCATTAATATCCTTGTATGATTTTTCTGTAGTTAAACCCGAACCCGAACCTTTAGCCGGTATAGCTTCACGAACGCTTGTAATCTCCTTATTATCTTCGTTTCCTAAATTGTATATAGTGTTATTTAGAGTAATCATATTATCTTTTAGAAAATCACCATCAGTAAATATGATAATATCGAGTATTAATGCGATTAATGTTAAAAATAGCAATAAGCCTATTGTAATGTCCCAAGATAATACATAATAATTAATTATAAATAATATTAAGAATATCCAAGGATTATCTATAATATCTAAAATATTATCAGGATAAATTGCGGCTGGACGCATCCCAAGTATTATTAAATATGAAGCAAAGAATCCAGTCAATAAGCCTTTAAATATATCCTCTATATTTATGTTGTTTTCCATATTCTTCTTTACAATTATATTATATAAATATTTTAATTTTAATTTTTCTTTTCATTTTGTATAATAGAAGTATATAAATAATTATGAATTATTCAACATTACAAGAGGCATACAATATAGATACTTTTGAAAGAAAATCCCGACCATCTAACAAATCTAATAAAAGCAACGGATCATCTACCAGCCCTTCTAATACCAGCCCTTCATTTGTTGAAACAAGCAAATTAGCATTAAGCTCTAACAAACTTTCAGATTATCCTAATAATCACGGAAGTTCTTGTTCACCATTACAAGCACCGACCTATAACATACCTATATCTAATGAATGTAAAAGAGAACACGACGAAGCCATGAATGTATATACAAATGCCAATAATAATATGAACAACATGATGAATAATATACCTTCAAGTATCAATAATAATAACTTGGCAGCCAACGGAGCCAACGGAGTCAATTCCGTAAACGCAAGCAACACCAATAACAATAATAATCTACAACTCTCGCAACCACAAACATCCTCTCAGGCTCCTCTTCTACCTTCACAAAACCTATTTAATAGTCTCAAGAGTTCTGATAATGTAATGCCCTATTATGATGAAGATTTAGAGCAATATTTTAATATTAGCAACCTAAATGATGAAGTTAAATATAATTCCAACTCATATATGCCCAATTCTAATAAACAACCCTATACAAATAATGATACTTCCGAGTATACTAACAGTAATGCTGTTCTTAAAAATGGAAATAATCTATTAAATAACAGTAGCTATAATTTAACTCCAGAAGAAAAAAAGAGCGCAGATGAGGCTATCGCATATTTAAAAAGTATTGAAGATAAAATTAATAACGGTAGCATGAATAGCAGCGGCTATAATAAAACCTCTATTGCCGACCCTGTAATACCTCCTGTTAATAAGGGTCCCGGTGGATTTAAAACTCCAGAGAAACCTGTCGAGAAAGTTGTTGAGAAAGTTGCTGATAAACCTATAGAAAAATCTCAAGAAAAATCAGATAATAATTATATTTATAATGCTATTTTTAATATATCTATCCTTCTTATAATTGGGATAGCTATTATATTACTATGTGACCAAATGGTAGAGTTATCAATTCAAATAGGTATGAAGCGTGTTGTTAATATTTTAGAACCTTTCATAAAAGCTAACGCAGCAGCAGCGGCAGCAGCGCAACAAGCGCAACAATCAGCTTAAGCAATAAAAAGATAAATGTTTTAAATTTTTATTTTTATAAATTATTTTTTTAATTTGAATTATTATAATAGAAGATATGGATATTATAGTAAAACCTAACGATTGGGTTTTACCAAATCGCATAGGATATAATAAAAAGATATATAATACTTTCAATCCTTCTAAGTATGTTAGCAAAAAAGATACGGCTCCTGCGCCAGCTGCGTGTAAATGCTCTAACGATACTTGTGAATTAGAGGAAAACTATATAAAACTTTTGAGACAGCAAAAAATTGTCAAAGATTACATGCAGTATGACAGTCCTTATAGAGGTATACTTTTATATCACGAATTAGGCTCAGGTAAATCGATTGCTTCTATAGCAGCTTCTGAAGGATATGTAAATCTTAAAAAAATAGTAATAATGACTCCAGCCTCCTTATCGCAAAACTATGAAAACGAACTGTTAATAGCCTCAAAGATTGGACGTGATCTCAAAAAAACATGGACGCAAATAAAAGTTAATAAGAAGTCCGTCGAGATGATGAAAGAGCTAACCGCAAAATATGCTATAACTGATAAGTTTGTTAAAAAGAATGGGTTAGCTTGGGTTCCCTTATATAAGGATGATATTGAAGGTGCAGAAGTTATAATAGAGAAGGTACGCTATAACTCAAGTGATGCGAAAGACAGCAAATATCGTGCTGAGATTGACATTTATATTAATCATATACTTAGAAACAGATATACTTTCATAAATTACAACGGGCTTACTGAGAAAATGATAAAAGAATTAGGCGCAAAACCCTTTGATAACGCCTTTATAATTATTGACGAAATACATAACTTCATAAGTAGAATAGTGAATGGATCAAGGTTGGCAAAATCCATATATATCCACATGATGAATGCTAAAGGCACAAAAATGATATTGTTATCAGGTACACCTATAATAAATCAACCTTATGAAATAGCGACTTTAATTAATCTTGTAAGAGGACCAATAAAAGAATATAATATAGATTTGTTAAAGAAATCTAAAGTTCCTGATTTGAAGGCAATTACTGAGCATTTACAAGAAAAGAAATTGTATAGTTATATAGATCATATTGATTATAATGAAACTACTATGTCTATAACATTAATACCTGATAATTTTAAAAGAATAGATGACAATAGCACAACAATTACAAAGGAGACATGGACATTCAGTCAAGAAGACTTAATTAAAAAAGTAGCAGAAACTTTGAACAAAGCAGACCTCGTTAAATTATCTGTAAAAAGCAAAGTTATTAATAATGAAGCTCTGCCTACTGACAAAGTTATCTTTAATAAATTATTTATAGATGATACAGGTGGTCGTGATGATAAAAACATAACAATCAAAAACGAAGATTTATTTAAAAGAAGGATACTTGGGACAATCAGTTATTACAAAACAACCGGATCTGATCTATTTCCGAAGATGCTTCCTTCTATATCACGAGAACTTTTTATGTCCGACCATCAAATCAAAAAATATTTAGAAGTTCGTTTGGTTGAAATAAGGATGGATGATCGAAAGAAGCTTTTTAAAGGCAAAGGAGGAGGTGCTGATGATATTGGTTCTGTTTATAGGGCTTTTAGTAGGATGGTATGTAATTTTGCGTTCCCCGATGAAATTAATCGCATATTCCCTAATGATGTTAGGGTACTTATGAAAAAAGAGCTTAAAGAAATGGTTAATGTCGATAGCGATAATAGCGATGATCTTGATATAGCGGAAGCTGACGCAGATGATGGCAAAGCTGCCAAACAACTAAACAAGGATGTTGTAGCGGCATATGGGGAGCAATTAGAGGAGGCTATGAATAAATTAGTTAAAAACGATTATTTAGAAATTGATAAATTGCGTGAACTTTATAGCCCTAAATTTGCACAAATGTACGAGGATCTTAATACGTCGCCTGGAAGTGTGTTAATATATTCGCAATTTCGTATGATTGAAGGTCTTGGTATATTTAAAGAAGTTCTAAATAGACAAGGATATGCTGAGATAAATATAGTAAATAATGAAGAGTTTGGATATATGATTGATGATATAGATGTATTTGATGAAATATATGATAATAAGAGATACGTTGTATTTAATTCGGATAGGGTTAAAACGAACATCCTTATGAATATATTTAACGGTAATAGCAAGGCGCTACCAAAAGTTATACAGGAGCAATTGAAGCATTTAAATATCGATAAGGAGCAGATGTATGGAAAAATTGTGAAGGCTATGATGATTACACAGTCGGGAGCTGAAGGTATATCTTTGAAAAATGTAAGACGTGTATTAATAACTGAATATTTCTGGAACTCTGTAAGAATTGATCAGGTTATTGGGCGTGCTGTGCGAACATGTAGCCACAAATCTTTGCCGGTTGAAGACCAGAATGTCCAAGTTTTCTCATATTTAATGAATTTTACGAAGAAACAGTTGACTGAAAATCCTACATTACGAAGCAAAGATAAGGAGGTTTCGACTGATAAGCATATCTATAATATTGCCAAAAGCAAAGAGGGTCTTGTCAATTCATTCTTAAAAATGTTAAAAGCCGCTTCATTAGATTGTGTAATCCAGTCGGATGTCAATAACCCCATGTCTAATGGATATAAATGCTATAGCTGGCCTATAAATGTTAACGATAACGAACTATCTTATACGAATAATATTAGTCTTGATAAAAAAATATTACAATTTAAAAATAAACAGCATATAAGGAAAGATAGAGGACGGGTTATATTAAAGAACGGTAAAAAATACGTCATTCTCAAGGATAAATTATATGATTATTACAGTTATGTTAATGCTGGTCTTCTTTTACCTGCTAATTTATAGGATGCTTCTGTCTTGCTATTTGCCTATCTATTTAGTAATCTCATCAAATATAGAGGGGTCATCAGATCTTAAAATATGAACCTCATTATTATTAATGATTCTGTTATATAGAAGCTTGTTAATTCCGAAACCAACCTGAGTATAAATTTTGTCTTGATTGTCGATTACATAGATCTTTTTATTTTTTAAGAATATACAGTTAAAGAATAATGAAGACCCGTAATCTAATATTATTGTATCAGCATTATTAATAATTGTATATTGATATTTAATATTATTTAATCTGTATGTATCTAAAACCATTCCTCCATTATCTATAACTATATCCTTTATTTTATCAGCATTACTTATTATTCTATCATTAGGTAAATAATTATCTGTATCGTTTCTTGGTAAAAAGACTGTTTTGATATTCTGTATAATTGGGATGTTGTTTTGAATATGATTAATATATAGGTTTAGATATACATTATAATATTCGTCTGTTTCAATATTTTGCGAAGTATTTATAGAGTAAACTCTTGGGAAAAAAGTGTGATTGTTATAATTATCTATTTCGTGAACTATCTCGTTATTGATTTCAAAAAAACGTAGCATACTTTTAACATATTTCTTATGATTCTTGGTCATAACTTTGATATTAGGAACCTTCTCATTCAAACCAATCAATATGTGGATGAATATAAAACTTTCGAATATCCAGTGTCCAAGAGCAAAATCACCTGGTGAATCAAATACCCAATAGTATGTTTTTTCGTCCTTAAATAGGCTGGAAGGTTCTTCATATTTGTCTATATACAAATTACCAACACAGTGTTCATATTTATAATCTTTCATGTTTTCTATTAAAATAAAATGAGGACTATTGATGTCATCTACGTTTTTATCCATTTTTATATATAATAATAAATCTGTCTTTTATATGTTATTTTTCATTTTAGAACAAACCCTTGAAACATATAAATATAAATTATTATATTTAATTAGATATAAATTATTTTTATAAATTTTATGGAACAAAAAATAAGATGTATATATAGGAAAAAAAAATGTTTTCATATATGTAATAAAACAGCAATTAAAAACTCATTCTATTGCTGTCATCATATACATTCTAAGAAGAAACATTTATGTAAAATATTTTTTAATATACTGGAAGATAATTACGAGCCAACCTTTCATGATATTTACAATATATATATATACATATTAGAAAATACTACAGAAAACGATGACATATTTATAAATATCTTGTTTATTGATTTACTTAAAATGATACCGGTTGATAAGCTAAGTAATATTTATAAAAAGTATATTGATAATTATAGCATTAATGATATTAGTATTAAAAAGAAAGCAGCTAAAGCAGCTAAAGCAGCAAAAACGGTCGATAATATATATACAAAGATATATGTGTTAAATAGAAATACCCATCTATTTAGTAAAAAATGTAATATAAATGTGTTGAATGAATTTCAAAATATTATCAAATATAAAATGTTATGTAATGGTAATGCTAATAATTCTAATAATACAAAATATTTAAATGAAGATGATGTATTTAGTCTTGTAAGTATTAATGATATACATCCACGTAAATTATTTACTATTAAAGATGTTAAAGGAATCTACGCATTTGATATTATAGAACTCGAATATTTTATAAGAAAATGCCATAGGGATAATATAATCCCGTATAATCCTTATACACGTGAATTATTGAATGACAAGGTTGTTTGGAGATTATATATGAAAATAAAATATAATAATATTACAAAAAAATCAGATGATTGTAGATGGACAACTGATATGAATGCTTATACTGATTTATCTATAGAGATTGAAAGGAGGGGTTTTTATAATAATCCTGAATGGTTTAAAAAGATGACCAAACGAGATTTTCTAAAATGTATTAAATTATTTAGAGATTTTTCAAATAATATTGAAGAAAGTAAGAGGTATTTTTTAAATATCAACGATGATACTTTCATATTTGATTTCTGTAAAGAAACCATCAAATTATTCAACGAATGTAATGATGATTTATATATATTATGTTGTAATTTTATGAAATCACTTGCCCTATGTTCTAATGACTTTTATAATAATATCCCAGAATGGTTATCAACATATGAAACACCTTCATACATATCATCCTTATCTAATTTCACATCATTTATATCTACTATGATGAACAATAACAATATAAATAACCTTAATAATAACCTTAATAATAACATGAATATTAACATGAATATTAACATGAATAATGAATACACTAATGAGATTGCGAGTAGTCATAGTATTAGTGAATATAACTTTGATATAGGAGACGATCTTCTAAATAATCGGGTAAATAATACCAACGATCAAGGGAATTTATCAAATACAAATTACGAAATTGATAATATAGCAAGTTTATCAAGCTCGGCGAGTTTAATGAGTTCGCCAAGTTCTACAATTAATCCAAGTAATAATTTCTTATTATATTATTATGTAGAATATATGTAAATGAGTAGTTATAATAATAATTTAATAAAGAATACTCCAGATTTTCTTTATATACCTGCTGAAAGAAATCAGAACACAGAGCAGCCAAAAGGATTTCTCGACATTTATATTTGTAAGTTTAAAACGGCCGTATATGTATCCCTATTGTTTGCCCTTTTATCCCTTCCTATCGCATACAAAATACTCGACATGATAGCTAAACTAATATCTAATAATATTGATTTGATTGATTATGAATGCGAAGAAGCTTTGCCTCTTGGTAGATTAATTATGTCTATTATTGTAGGCATTATCGTTTTTATATTATAAATATAAAAAATATAAAAATAATTCAAATATACAATATATACACAATTCTATCTACGGCAATCTATAGTTTTATCTGCGATTTACAATTTATTCTATATATTTACTTCTTTTTAGCAGCGACCTTCTTTGTCTTTGTTTCAGGTACTGGTTTTACTGGCTCTTCAACTTTAACAGGAATAACTACTTCCTCTTCTTCATCCTCTTCTTCACCACCTTCGTCTCCTTCTTCGACATTATCAAGCTCATTATCTTCTTCTTCGTCGTCTTCTTCGTCATCTTCTTCTTCTTGCGGAATAGGTTTATGAACAGGTTTTGAAGCAGCTACAGGAGCAACAACAGGTTGCTTTTCAACAAGAGTTTTCTTTTCAGGCTGCTTTTGCGAAATCTTTGCGATAACATCATTATCTACAGAAATATCATCATCATCATCTTCATCATTCGCAGTATTCATTTCATCATCACTATCAGCAACAAAGGTAATCTTTGACATATTGATCTGTTGAAACTTAGCCGATACAATCTTCCAGCTACATCCAAAGATACCAGCAGAAAACCAAATACCACTCAATTGAATAATAAACTGTGCCTTTCCACCCTTAAGATTTGCTACAATATCATTAAAATTGATCTCATTATTATCCATATCATAGCAGTCGAACTCAAACTTATTCTCAGAAGAATTATAAGGAATCTTTGCCTTGAAAGTAGGAGGATATTTATTGGCAATCTCACCTGTTACCTTATCCTTATCGTGTTTAACAATAGGAGTAAACATAGCAGACACAAAGTCTTTACTTCCATTATAATTATTCTTAAACCAAGCAAGACGATTAGCAAACGCATCATCAATAATCTTCTGCTCCAATTCCTTCATCTTGTCGTGAAATTGCTGAATTTTAGGATTTTCTTCCATACCCTTGAATGATACTGTTACATCATACTTACGTTCTTCATCCTTCCGGTTCTCATCCTTCTTAATAAACTGCGTATTATCATTCACACCATAAGGAATGTTGAGAATAGGCGTTTGAAGATTCACCTTGTTTCCACCATAATTAATGTAGACTGATTTAGCTCCGGACTTCATAACCTTGAGTTCCGAATACTTAAGCTTGTCGACATTAAAGTTCTTAGCGAGGAGGACGTTCATTATTGTATATATAACTTACTTATTCTTTATATGAGTTAGGAAAGAGTATCAATTTTTATATTTTAGATGGAAGCAAAAATAAATAATTTTAATTATACAACCAAGTTTTGTCATCATATATTATGAAAATTTTTGTATTATGTGTTGTTATACCTTATCTTCCAGTCCATACCTTTATTATAGGCAAATGCGAGTATTTATCTGTTTCATTAATATTAACTCCCCAAGGACAATAAGAATGAATATTACCTAATAACGAGTAGGCCGATGATGAGACTGACTTAGATGCCTGACATTTTCCATTCAATTGGAGCATACATGCTATTACTCTTTCGAAAGAACAACGATTATACCTGGTTAATACACAGTCTAATATTTTGCTAATATCATATTTGCTATTTATATAAGTTAAGTAATCATGCGTTATGATACTCATACATCCAAAGCATCCTTTCCATAAATTCTTATTATTATGAAAATCTATTAGCTCTTTATTGTTATTAAACCGTTCAATAATTCTCAATTCATCTCCCTCTTGATCCCAGTCATGCTCAAAATCCCATAAAAAGTTATACTTATCAACCTGTATATCTTCTATGGGTATATATTTATTTATAAATACGCTGTCATGAATTATGATAGCTATGTCAAAGAGTTTATTATTTAAATAATAAAAATATGGAAGCAACTCGCCTCTCTGAGGATATTCGCTATTTATAATATGGGTATTGTATAAAATCTTCTCTTTGCCTCTACTATGTATAATATTTTGATTGCTATTATCATCTATGATAAGAATAGTATTTTCAGGATAATACTTTCGAATACTATCATAGCATCGGATCCAATAAGTATTTGTTATGCTACTGTTAACATGCCTTAGAATAATAAATCCAAAAGTCTTGTCTGTCATATATTAGATATATTATTACTTATTGTATTTATATGTATATAAAAATTAATATTTAATATAGGTATGGGATCCCAGAAAACTTTAACGAATGAAAAATATATGTATAACTGTAAAGAGTTTCAAATATATAAGACGAAAAAAGGTGTGAGATTAATCAAAATTAATAATAGTTTTGTTAATATAAATAATGTGCCATCTATCAATTCTAAGATAAATGATAAAAATAGAAATGATATGGTATCGGAAAATATAAACGAACTAAATAATTTAGACATTTGCGACATTCGAGATAGTCGAGATAGCCATGAGATTATCGATAGCGCAGAAACAAGTGATAATAGTGACGTTGACTATAGCTTAGACGGTGAAGAATATATTATAATAGATCGATCTATTCAATAACTATCGTTAATTCATTCTCTTCGTTCAACTATGTTAAACGACAGTAGTACAAGAAAGGTTACAAGACATTTTGAAAAGTTGCGGACATCTATATTTGAAAGCAAATAATACTCATCATACTTCTTGACAGCATTATCAATCCCATACCATACAAGCATATTATTAATATCATATTTAGATATAGTATTCAAGCGGTCATCTATAAAATTAATCAAGTCTTCTACAACAAGTAAATGTTTACTGTTTGTATTACACTCACAATACCGCATATTTTTATAGATACTTTCGCATACATCATAAATACTTTCGTGAACATTTTCGACCATCACACATTCATACATTATTAAATTGATGTACTGTAATTTAACTTAATATATATTTAAGTGTAATCAATCATTTTTTAATTTTTAATAAGTATATAGAATAAATTGTAAAATATATACTAAAAATGCGAATATAATTATATTAGTATTCACTTCAAAATACGCAATATATGCGGCAATCAGCGCAGATGAAATCATCATCATACTATCGCCAATAATAGCCCAATATGATATTTCATCAGCATAATCCTTTAAGATGTCTATAATCTTATTAACCCCTTTTGGAATTGATGTAATCATTAAATAGAATAATATGTCATGTATGGCTTGTATAACAACCATCAATAATATGAAATTAATGATTGAAAACTCGTCAAATACATAGGGATATAATGCCCTCGTAATTACAAAACCTAAAAATATCAGGGATACATCTGCTAATACGGCATACAATTTATAATCTTTATACCAGACCTTTAAAAATTTGCTTTCTGTAATATTAGTAAATGATAAGATTATTGTTATGATTTCAACAATAAGGATTGCTGTAATTATTGGTAAATAATCATCTATGTTATCAAATTGTGATATATCTTTGAACATTACTTTATTTATCTATTTTATTTATATATTATTATTTACACTCTTGAGATGTTAAAAGATAATAAAAATTTAAAAAAATGATAATATATAAAAAATGATAATAAGTATATAAATTAATACTTTCAAACAAAAATGTCAAGTATTATGAATATACCACATATGTTGAAAAAAATCAGGATTGAACAATGGACTGTCAAAGAACTTATACACAAAATTGATAATAATGAAATAAGTAAGCCACGATTTCAAAGAAAAAAGAAATGGGATAAACATCCTAAAAATAGGGATGATAGTAAACCTCCTAATCCTAATGAAAGAGAATACATAGAGTTTTTATATGAAACAGAAAATAGTGTTCATCCAATTACTTTTGGACAGGAAACTACACCTCTAAAGATCCGCTTTTCAAATATTGATGGTAATAATAGAATTAATGCCCTTAAATATTTTGTAGTTAAACCATTCAAAATATTTCCAGAGTATTTAAAAGATATTGAGGCTTTAATTAATAGTCTTCCTTTAAGCGAAGAATATAAGGAAACATTAAAGGATATTTTTAAGAATCTATCTTACAACGAAATTATAAATTTTAAGTATAAATCTTACTTTATTGAAAATGGGCATGCAGGTTTATATAAGAAAATACAAATATATAGAGATACGTTTGAACCTGTTGAAGATAAATTAAAAACCCGATTAAAAATTAGAGGAGAAGATAATTTTGACACTTGTGTAAAGATTAATGTAAATTTATTTGAAGGATATACCATAGATGAGCTATGTAAAATATTTGAAGATATAAATAAATATAATACTAAATTGACAGAGACTGAATTATTAGCTTCGCAGTTATTTAATGAAACTAATTTTGAGATTATCGATGAAACACATAAGGCTGAATTAGAAAAACAAATTAAAAAGTATTATATATCCAAGGCTGAAGGAGAAGTTTTAGAATGTTATACTCATGATACAACTAAACCTATAAATGCGCATGAATTTATTGTTGGATTTCAAAATTATTGTAATGAAAAATATAAAGATATTATTGAAAAAAATGACGAGAAAGGAGTAGGTTTATATTACAAGATATGGAAGGCATTATACCTTAATTTTACTTCTACATTTACAACTGAAAATGTTAATGATTTCTTAAATAAAATTACGGACGCATGTTGTATTTTCAACGAAACAATAGAATCTATATTTACATGCAAGATTAATGATAAACTGTTTAATAAATCATGTAAGGAAAAAATGAAAAGTCTTAAAAAAAATAATATATATGTGATAATAACAGCAATAATTGGTTTTAGGGATAAGAATACTGATAGGAATGATATTATAAATAATATATCAAAATGTTTACTATATCATTTTATGGTAAACGACTTAAAAAACAAAGATAACAAAGAGGTTACGGATAATTTTAAATTATATGACTCTATAACATATATTGCGGGAGGTGGACATATAGATGCTCTAACAAAGAATATATTGTCTGAACCTTATATCATTATTGATAAATTAACAGATACCATATTTAAAAATCTAATAGATGTATTATATAGTGAAAATAATAACCCTCATGAAATAAATAAAAGTAATAAACGTAGAACTTTAAAATTCTTTGAAAAAATACTTATGCTTATTTTCTATAAAGAAAAAATGCCATCTAATCTTTTAAAGAATGAATTTAGTTTAGAACATATTATCCCATATAGCTGTAAATATGAAGGAGATTTAGATATAAATAGAATAGGAAATTTAGTACCTATTATTGGCGCGATGAATAGTTCAAGAGGAAATAAACATATAGATGAATATTCTAAAACAGCAGATGGAAAAGATTTTTGCAAATTTATAATAGATATCATACCAGAATCTAATGAATATGACAAAATAGTCGCATATAATAAAAATAAAAAGAATAAATCAGCACCTGTCATCATAAATAACGAATTATATAATAATATGTGTGCTAAAAATGAAGAAACATATAAGCAAAACTTTATTGATTGTATGTTCAAAAAAAAGAAATAAATGTAAAACATTTACAAAAGTTAAAAAATATATACATATACTAACTACTATCTAACATACTATCTTAATTGCTTAAGCATTCGCAAAGTCGTAGAGACTGTCTGGCTTTAATATATAATGCTTTGGATCATAGGTATGATTTTCGTAATACTCATAAAAGCCTAAATTATTGATAAGGAGGTTGTATTGAATACAATAATCTAAATTAAATTTAATATCGAAACTATCTCTGGCTTTTTCATAATTATATATGTATTCCCTGAACTCGAGAACAATCAGCTCACGAAATCCGTAAAGCACATTATTATTTTCATACTTCAAGCCGCTTATAATATAATCAAGCTGTGATGTAATACTATACTCTTCACCATGAACTTCGAGTAGCTCTTCGTGTTTCATATAAGCCTCCTTCTTTTTATACATTATGTAATGTGTAAGTACATCAAATATCTTATCAAAATACTCGTATGCCTTTGCCCTATCAAAACTGAGTTTGATATCCTTATTTGAGTTTGCAGCCTTACAAAGACAAGACACGACTTTCGCATTCTCGATGTTAATATTATTGAATACATCATCGTTAGTAAAGATGATCTCACTAAGAAGGTCATAGTTGATTGCTGACATCTTTTGGGATTTTCTTTCGGGTAGGTTTTTAGGTTGATTGGCTGTTCACTTGCTTGCTGTTCGCTGTTTGCTGTTTGCTGGTATCTGATACCTATTAACAGACATACCATCAATTTTTTTGTATTATCTAAACAGATCAGAACAAATTTTTTCTATTTTTAATTTAAATTTTAAAAAATTGATTGGGGTTCATTAATTTTTTATTAAGAACCAAAAGCAAACTGAGCAATTCAAAGATAATCACTTGTGATGGCCTCGATTAACTACGACCTTTTTAGCGAACTCATATTTACTAATGACACAACATTTACGGATATTGACACAAAAAAGGCAAAGATGATGCTATGTACTTGTAAGATAGCTCGAAATAATAAGAATATATTGTTGAGTTTTGATATAGAAAGGGCTAAAAAATATTTTAAGCAAATAAGATCTATATCTATAAAAAAAGGAAGGAATGAGGTTTATATCGATGACGAAGATATAGTGGGTTATTTTGATTTAGATATAAATGAAGAATACAAGATTAAAATTGCTAATATAATAGCAAACATATTTAAGGAAACCCCCTATGTTGTTTCGCAAATTAAAAGGTATATGATAATAGAGCAAAAAAAATATACTGATAAAATTCTAAAAAATCTCAAAAAGATCATAACAATTATTGAGAGCTTGGGAATTGATATGGAAAATATTACAGATGATGACAGGCATAAGTGTCTAAATGATGAAGAATATGTATTAGAAAAATATAATAGAAGTGAGATTATTACTATTTATAAGTATAACGCATACTTTATAAACTTGATGTTTAACTACAATATTAGCGAAAATGATATTATAAAATTTATTAGTACCAACTACTTTCATAATAACTGGTACAGAATACCTATAATATTTACAAAGTCTTTCAGCACAGACGCACTCCCTTATATCATAGAGTAGTATATAAGGGATTTGAGTATATGTCATTCATGACATATATACATATATGTATTATATAATAGTATATTTTTTGTATTTTATCTCTTCTCAAGATCGATAACACGTTTAATATAATTTATGTTAATTAGTGGAAGGATTGGCGAGCATTCCCATAATTGCGTTTTAAGAAATGTTTGAATATTGTATTTTACAGGATACATATGAAATAGTCCTGAATATATATCGAGCATATACCGCTGATGTTTTTTAGCAAGTAAATTAACGCTATATTTAGGCAATACTATAAGAAGCTGAATATATGATGGTACAAAATCATTTTCACAGTCTAATACGGGGATTTCATTAGCGATCGAATGGTTTAGAATATCTTTGATTGTCGGTGGGTAATTATAAGGATAATACCATTCACAATCTATTTCATTCCCTTTATAGTATGAATAAACCCAATAGATACCTTTAATATAGTTATTACACGCATTAAACATAACAGTCGAATCAATCGATATATTATTATCGAAAATAACCCTATAATATTCCTGACGCCATTTATTAGGACTGTTATAGATTGTGCTTATTAGCGGATCTTTGTTTTTTAATCCATAATAATCACTCGGAGCTACTGGAGCTCCTGTGGCATTTTTGTTATCAGGAACTCGTTTTTTAATATATCTTTCGCAAATGCGATGAATATCTTCGTCCTCGGTTTTTGCTAAATCTTTGAAAATATCAATAAGACAGTTATGATTTATCGCTCCATTATTTATTAATAGTCCGTTGATTTTTATAGCTCGCTTGGTTGCTGACATTAGCGTCTCTATGCCATTATTTTTTAATTCAATCGTTAGCAAATGCGGGACAAAGTCATTTCCAAGAATAGAGCAAGCAGTACAATATGTTTCGATCAAATCATTATTGTTCATAAGAGGATTGTCGGTATCGCTGCTAACGTCGGTAACATCGGTAACGTCGGTAACGTTAGTATCGCTTATATTAATATCCCAATCCTTCTTCAATTCGCATAAAATTGCTTTACGCAACTCTTTTATATTTAAATAGTTGAATACTGTATTGTTTGTATGAGGGTCTTTCATTTCTCTCATTAAATATATATTTTCTTTGTGCGACATCAGAGATAATATGATTAAATCGGCGTCAAGCCCATGAATTATAATCTTGGCATCTTTCGGAGCTTCTTTAAGAATATTGAAGATTTTGTGCTCACCTTCACCACATTCATTACTACCGCTATAAATAATTTTGTTAATATAACGGTCTTGTGTAATATTTTTATTAATATACTTATTTAAATTTTCCATAAACATGGTACCTGGTGTAATAGCATTAGTATCCCAAATAATTTTAACATTATCTAAAGTATTTTTATGAATGTTCAAATATCTGCGCTTTCTTTGTTGAAACATTTTTGCGAGAGGCGCAACACCATCAGCACAAATTATATATTTACCAGCCTTATAGTTGTCAAAGTAATATTTAATTCTTTCCCACACACCTTCAATAATCTCTTGTTCAATAATATCACCGCTAACAGTCCGATCGCCGTTCTTGGCATATTTTTTGATAATATCTTGGGCAACATTATGGATAATGCCATTAAAGTCGATACAATACATCGACAATCCGGTAGGTTTATTATTTGAAAGAATATTATTGTATTTTTGCGTCAGCGAATAAAAATAATAAGGGATGCCCATTTTTTATATTATAATTGTGATTATATATTTATATAATTGTGATTATCATTTTTTATTTTTCTTTCTATCATATTAGAATATATATATAATATGCCAGCTTCTGCTTCAACTAATTTAAGTGATGTATTTTTAGGGTCGGAGCAATCAAAGTATGCGGGTATCGCTCTTTTTATAACTATTTTAATAATATGTTTAGCAATTCTATTCACCAGCAGCAAAATACCTATTGAGCAGCGATTAGTATTCGTAATATTTATATTAATAATAACAATCCCGTCTATATTAATGTCGCTATTTGAGCTAACTTGTATTGTTACTGGTGGAAACTATAATACTCGCTGGTGGTGCTGGGCACTTGCGTGGGTATTAGCAATTATGATTATATTTTACTGTGTAATGATCATTATCTCCCTCTTCATATCTATGACAAACTATGATTTAGCAAATGAGCGAATTTCAGATGACATAGAAAATAACAAGGTTGATGTCACTACTGATAATATTAATGCTAATAATTATGCTAAAAATATAATGAACTCCTATGAAAAGGACAAGAACAACTCTCCTCATGCTATCCATGAACGATCTGAGGCCGCTGAGAGCCCCGAGTACCGTGAACCGCACATGCGTCCTCCTGTGCGCCCTCCTCAACAGGATATGTCATCCGCGCAATATTTACCTCCGGTGCCTCCCACGCAACAACAACAATTCCCTCAACAATCTCAACACATGAATGTTGCCCAACAAGCCCAACAAGTTCAACAATCCCCGCAACAACCCATGAATGGAAGTTATACCGGGTTTGATTCATCAGACAACCTTTCACCGCTTGATTCATCTTTCATTCCTATTAAGGAACCTATGCGTCAACGTGCTAATGTTAACAGCGACCCACGAACAAACGAAACTGTAGAGCCTTATACTAATGATAATGAAATGTTCAGTTCATTCTAAGCTCCTTAAGTAGTCCCGTCCTTAAATCCCTACGTCTTTAAATCCCTACGTCCTTAAATCCCTACGTCTTTAAATCCCTACGTCTTTAAATCCCTACGTCCTTAAATACGTAATATATTTACTCATATTTTTATTTATACGTTCAAT
>Ga0209088_10000054_pt1 | contig 88167 bp, 93 predicted proteins | sample S_140625_EF_Meta_FD_187324 | JGI IMG/M metagenome (GOLD analysis project Ga0209088, IMG submission 187324) | Freshwater microbial communities from Lake Simoncouche, Canada to study carbon cycling - S_140625_EF_MetaG (SPAdes) (version 2) | ecosystem: Environmental > Aquatic > Freshwater > Lake ... | reverse complement strand
GGTCCGAATCATTTCTGCACGATTCTGTCGGTTCACCTCGACCCCGGCAGCGGCCAGTTCCTTGGCATAGCTTTCGGCCGAGCTGATCGTCAGCTCTTGGCGATGGAGTCGATGACCACGGCTGCGGCGGCCAGCCGTTAATGGTGGATCACTGCCTTCAAGCTGCACTGGGATCAGTTCGTGATCCAGTAGAGCCACAAGCCAACGCACGGGACGGGAAAAGCGCAGCTCGCCGTTTCCCCATCGCATCAACCGTCGTCCCTGGAGCGCCGCGATCCAGGCCGGGATCAGATCTAGGAGCAGCGCAGTGGTGGCCCGTCCCTGCTCTCGACAGCGGGCAAACACAAAGGGACCCTTGGCGGTCTCACGGACCTCCAGCGTTTCGACAGCCACGCCACATCGGCGCGCAAAACCCACGGCAGCCTCAGTCGGTTGACCATCGCGGAAGGCCTGCGCCCCTGGCGGTCCCTTGCGTTCCTCCTCAAGGTCGCTCTGGGAAACTGCCAGCCCATCCACCCGCACGATCAGCCGGCGGGGGGTGCTGCTGGTGTGGATGTCCCCATGGGAAAGCCGCTGGGTGTCCAGATCCTTACGCACCTGGTGCTCCAGTTGAGGCAGGGCCAGTCGAGCGAAATCAGCCGGCAACTCTTCAGTGCCGATTTCCAGTAAAAAGGTCGCCATTGGAGGTCGGCTGCTCTTCTGGACTGTATTGAACCCCCAGCCCCCATCCTCTCCCAGCTGCCGCTTCGAAGACCCCGCGGTCAGACCGTTCGCTAGTTTCGATGCATCCCCAGCACCTGCGTCCTGATGGCACCGACGGCCCCGACGCCAACGCCGCCGGTGGCCGACGGCAGTCAGCGTCACCCAACCCCGGATCCTCAGCAGGGTGAGGCCCTAGTCGGTCGCACCAAGTTTGAAACCCTGAAGGCCGAAAGCGGTCATCTGCGCGAGCCCCTCGCGACGGAACTGCTCAATGACAGCCCCCGCTTCACTGAAGGGGCTGTTCAGATTCTGAAGTTTCACGGCAGTTATCAGCAGGACAACCGCGACAATCGCCGCAAGGGTGAGGACAAGGACTGGCAGATGATGCTGCGGCTGCGCAGTCCGGCTGGTCGTATTCCAGCCGCTCTATATCTGGCGATGGATGATTTGGCCGATCGCTTGGGGAACGGCAGCCTAAGGGTCACCACCCGACAGGCCTTCCAGATGCATGGCATCGCCAAGGCTGATCTCCGTGAGGTGATCGGCACGATTGTGCGATCCATGGGCTCCACCCTGGCCGCCTGCGGAGACATCAATCGCAACGTGATGGCGCCGGCCGCACCCTTTGAGTCGGGGGGCTACCCCGCAGCTCGCCAGTTGGCTGATGCCATCGCCGACCTGCTCACCGCTCAGGCCGCCGAAGGTTCTTACCTCGATCTCTGGGTCGATGGCGATCTCTCCTATCGGATCAAACCGAAGGCCTCGGTCCGCAGGGCCCGTGAACGTCAGTTCCAAGGATTGATGTTCAGCGGCGATCAAGAGGAACCGCTTTATGGCTCCACCTATCTACCCCGCAAATTCAAGGTTGCTGTCACCGTGCCAGGGGACAACTCGGTGGATCTGCTCACGCAGGACATCGGACTGGTGCTGTTCAGCGATCGGAATGGCCGCCCCTTGGGCTGCAATGTTTATGTGGGGGGTGGGATGGGACGCACCCATAACAAGGAAGAAACCTTTGCCCGCATCGCCGATCCCCTCGGCTACGTGGACTACGCCCATGTGCTCGATCTGGTGCAGGCCATCGCGGCATTACAGCGCGACCATGGCGATCGGGAGCAGCGTCGCCACGCCCGCATGAAGTATCTGGTCCACGACCGCGGTGTCGACTGGTTCCGAACCGAACTGGGTCGCTATTTTCCCCATCCGATCCAGCCCCTACGCCGGGAGCCGAAATCCGTGCTCACCGACTACCTGGGCTGGTATCGGCAGGCCAATGGCCTGTGGTTTGTCGGACTTCCGTTGCTCTGTGGACGCCTGGAGGGCGACCGCAAGCGGGGCCTGCGCCAGCTTGTTGAGACTTACCAGTTGGAGGTGCGCCTCACCCCCAATCAGGATCTGCTGCTCTGCAATATCGGCACCAGCCAACGCAGTGGCTTGAAGGCGGCCTTGGCTGAGCTGGGCTTTGCCACCCCTGAAACGCCCCCGCCGCTGGCACGCCATGCCATCGCCTGCCCCGCCCTACCCACCTGTGGTCTGGCCGTCACGGAATCGGAGCGGATCCTGCCGGCGGTTCTGGACCGTCTCGACGCGTTGCTGGATCGCTTGGCCATCACCAAGCCCCTGCTGGTGCGCATGACCGGTTGCCCCAATGGCTGCGCCAGGCCCTACATGGCCGAACTTGGACTGGTGGGCAGTGGCGTCGATCAGTATCAGCTCTGGCTAGGGGGCAGTCCCGGCCTCACCCGCTTGGCGGAGCCCTATTTGGAGCGCATGCCCCTGGAGGATCTTGAACGTACCCTTGAGCCCTTGCTTACCTGTTGGCGGGACGAAGGTAGCGCCCGCAGCAGCTTTGGCGACTTTATCGAGCGGCTCGGCGGCGAGCGGGTGCGCTCGTTGCTGAAACACCACCCAAGCAGCACTGCCGTCAAACGCTCGGACTGACCAGACCCTCCTCAATCACCCGGCCGTAAACCGCTTGGGGCTGGTTCGATCTCCAGGCCCAGAGCTGGTCGCCGTGGCTGAAATGCCACCATTCATTTGGATGCTGGGCAAAGCCGGCACCGGTCATGGCCTCCGCAAGCTGCCGTCGCCGATGGTGCCAGGTCGCCGCTTCGCCGTTCGGATCGGCTGTTGCGGCCCCTTCCCAGTGATCGGGCTCTGACATCGGACCGATGGCGTCGATGGCACCGCCCATGGCCAGCGGGGCCCCATCCGGCCCGGCCAGGGTGAGATCGACGGCGGCTCCGGTGCTGTGGGGCGGGGGTGTGGACGGATCGTCACTCGGAGGTGCCCAGAAACGTCCCACGTCCTCCTCCACAGCTTGCCGTTCTGGACCCTGGTGCGCCGGATTGATTCCACGAGCCCGACACTCTTCAGCGATGGCGTGCCGCACCATGAAGCGCTGCACCGCCACCGGTCGCCAGGCATCGAAAATCCCCAGCCGCCAGCTGGGCTGGCTCCGTTGCAGGGTCGCCTGGGCTTCGAGTAGTCGCCCAATCACGCCGGAGCGCAACCGGAAGGGGCTGGCCTCGGCGCCGTAGGGAGCGCCGAGCTGGGCATAGGGATGGGGTTCCAGGCGAAGCAAGGCCAGGGGGAGATCCAGCAACGGCTCGTTGTTCTCCCAAATCGGGAGGCCATTCCAGGGGCGCATGGCTGCAGACATGAAGTCCTTAATTCAAGCGGGCCGCATCCAGCTGACGCTGCCGCTGCTCAGCAAGGGCCGCCTTCAGCCCGGGCTGCAGCTGCAGCTCCGGATCCTCGGCCAAGATCCGTTGTGCCACCACCCTCGCTTGCTCCAACACCGCACCATCGTCATGGAGGCTGGCCAGGGCCAGATCTGGGAGGCCGGACTGACGGGTGCCCAGCATCTGACCCGGGCCCCGCAGCCGCAGGTCCATCTCGGCGATCTCAAAGCCATCGCAACTATTCGCCAGCACCTCCAGCCTCTGGCGGGCAGCACTCTGGCGACCTTCATGGATCAGCAGGCAATGGGAGGCTGCCGCCCCACGGCCGACGCGGCCCCGCAGTTGGTGCAACTGGGCCAGTCCAAAACGCTCGGCATGTTCGATCACCATGACACTGGCCTCGGGCACATCCACCCCCACCTCCACCACGGTGGTTGACACCAGCACCTGGGTGGCTCCGCTCGCAAAGGCATGGATCGCCGCCTGCTTGGCCTCGCTGCTCAACCGACCATGGAGCAGACCGACCCGCAGCTCAGGAAACACCTCCTCCGCCAAGTGGTGGTGGACCTCTACCGCCGAGCGCAAATCGAGATGTTCGGACTCCTCCACCAGCGGCAACACCACATAGGCCCGTTGTCCAAGGGCCACTTGCTCGCGGATCAAGGCCCAGGCCCGCTCCCGATCGCTGGCCCCTAACAGGCTGGTGCGAACGGGGGTCCGCCCCGGGGGCAGGCCATCGATCTGACTGACATCCAGGTCCCCATGGACAGCCAGCGCCAAGGTGCGGGGAATCGGCGTCGCCGTCATCGTCAGCAGGTGGGGTTGGAGTCCCTTGGCCATCAGACGGTTGCGCTGGCGCACGCCAAAGCGGTGCTGCTCATCCACCACCACCAATCCGAGCCGGTTGAACTGCACCGGATCCTCCAGCAAGGCGTGGGTCCCCACGAGCAGTTGCACTTGACCGTTGACCAGATCCTGGAGCAGCTGGCGCCGTCGTCGCAGGGACGTGGATCCAGTGAGCAGCTCCACCGACACATGCAGCTGGGGCAACCAAAGGGCCAACTTGTGGAGATGTTGTTCGGCCAGAACTTCCGTTGGGGCCATCAGGGCCCCCTGGCACCCAGCTTCAATGGCCGTCAGCAAGGCGGCGACCGCCACCACGGTCTTGCCGCTGCCCACATCTCCCTGCACCAGCCGGGCCATCGGTTGGGGCCGGGCCAGATCCGTCCGGATTTCCGCCAGTACTCGCCGTTGGGCCTCGGTGAGCTCAAAGGGGAGGAGCGCGAGGAAGCGTGTTACCAGATCCGCCCCTCCGACCGGCAGGGTTAGCGGTTGGGCCGGTTGGCGCCGCAAGTGCTCCCGCCGCAGCCCCAGGGCGAGCTGCAAGAGCAGAAACTCATCGAACACCAAGCGATGGCGGCTGCGACGCAACAGGTCTTGATCCGCTGGCCGATGGATCTGTTCGAGGGCCTTGGCGCGGGGCAGCAACTGTTCTTGCTCCCTCAGGGCGGTGGGCAAGGGATCCATCCAGTGGCCCACCCCAGGCCATAGCCCCTGGATGGCCCGCCGCAACCGATCGGCACTCAAGCCGTCGGTGAGGCTGTAGACGGGGACCAACCGGCCGATCTGCTCGGACTTCACCGGCGCTGAGGGGCCGTCGAGCACCTCGAGCAGCGGATCGGTGAACGCCAGGCCATGGGGACTGTCCTTGACCAGCCCACTGACGGCGACGGTGGCGCCGGGAGGGTAGAGGCGCTGCTGCTGGCGCAGGAACTGGGGGCTGGCGAAACGGCGCCCCGCAAAAAACTTGGTGACCCGCAGCTTGCCCGTGATGTCTTGAACCTGGAGCTCCAGGATCGCGAGGTTGGGATTTTTGGGACTCACAAACCCATGGCAACGCCGCACCGTGGCCACGATCGTGGCGCTGCGCCCTGGTTCCAAGGCAGCGATTCGTACCAGATGGGCGTAATCGAGGTAGTCCCGGGGATAGTGATGCAGCAGGTCGCGCACCACAAGTAACCCCAGGGCCGCCAGGCGGGTGGCGGTCTTGGGACCAATGCCCGAAACTTCCGATAGGGGGGTTTCGGGCTCCAGGGGGCGCCTGGCACTCCCCCCCCCCTCCAGACCAGCGGTGCCCCTCTGGGACTCGCTCAATCGCAGCCGTGGTGGGGCCACCGGCAGACGGGGTTGGTAGTGGCAGCGCAGCTGATGGAGAAGCTGCCGCAACTGGCGTACCGCCTCCTGACGACCAGGGCCCGGGGCATCGGCATACCGCTGAAAGGTCGTGGCCAAGCGACTCAGGCTGGCCTGATCAGCGGCCACCATCAGGTTGGGTGGGCCAAGCAGTTGGCGTTCAACGAAGGATGAAAACGTCTCCCGCCGTCCCAACAAATTGATGAAGCCCCGATCCACCTCCAGCTGACAGGCCTGCTGAAGGGGAGCGGCCCAGGCTTCCAGTTCCGAGAAGGACTGGGTGGTGGTCAGGGGCGATGCGGAGGGGTCTGGCGGATGTCCTGCAACCACAACTGTTCCGCCGCATGGGCGTGGAGCCGCCGCTGAATTCGACGGAACTGCTGGGCCATTCTGCGCACCTCCTGACGATGCTGGAGCATCCGGCGACGGCAGGTGCGCAGGCGGGGTTCCTCCATTTCCAGGTCCGCCATGCGCAGCAGCACGGCCAGGGTTTGCAGTGGATCACCCCCTGGCGCCGAAGGGGGCCCAAAGGGCAGTTGCAATCGCAACAGGTTGGCAGGGGCGGCAAGCAGCTCCAGCTGGCCGGAGAGCACCGCATCCAACAGGCTGAGGGGCAACAGGGAACGGCTGAGGCCGGCCCGCAGTAACTCCACGTTGAGCGCGTGGGACAGGTTGCGCAACCGGCGGGCGATGGCCAGTTCCATTCCGTCCATCCAACGCAGTAACTGAACAGGATCGCGGGGCAATCGCCCCTGTTGCCAGGGGGAACTGGTCGGTTCCTCGCTGCGGGAGAGGGCGTCGTCCAGGCTGGCGTCCATGGCGGCGGCAAAGGCCTCTGCCATGCCTTCGACCCTGTCTTCGTCAGCATTCACCTCCGAACCTGGATCAAACCCAGGCTCGGGGGATTCGGGCTCCGACAAGCGTTGGTTCCCGGGGCCGTTCATGGCCGCAAAGCCGAAGAGGGATCCGGAAAGGGGCAGGGACAAGCCCAGATGGACGGATCCTTGCGGTGCCTCCGCAGCGAAGCTCCCCTCGGCGGAGGACTCAGGGTGGGAGTCCACCAGCTGATCAAGCAGCAGGCGCTGTTCCTGGCGGTCATGGCGCTGGCGTTCCCGGCTGATCTGATCCGCGAGACTGACCAGCTGCTCCACCGTCAGCAAGGTGGTGCAACGGCGGATCAGCACCTGCAGGCGTTGATGCAGGTGTTGGCGCCGTTCGAGGGACAGCTCCCCATACCGCTGGGGATGGACCTGGGTGGCCAGATGAAAACAAGCCTGCTCCACTCGGCCAGGCAGGCTCTGGCGCAACACCTGAAGGTAGAGGGCCAGATGACGATAAAACTCGGGGTTGGAGGCGTCCAATTGCTGGCGGACCGCCTCCAATTGCCCCTGGAGATCACTCACTCCAGCGGACTCAGGAGACCTTACCCATGGCAGCGACTTCGGCGGCGAAATCGGTCTGCTGAACTTCGATCCCTTCCCCGAGGGTGTAGCGGGTGAAGCGACGAACTTGAATGTTCTCCCCGGTTTTACCGGCGGTCTGCTTCACCATTTCTCCCAGGGTGAGGGCGCTGTCGCGGATGAAGGGTTGGTCGAGCAAGGCCAGCTCCTTGAGGCGCTTGCCGATGCGACCTTCGACAATCTTGGCCTTCATCGCTTCAGGTTTGCCATCCAGATCATCGCGCCCCATCTCGATGGTCTTTTCGCGCTCCACCACCGGCTCGGGAATCTGATCCGTGGTCACGTACTCCACGTTGGGGCAAGCGGCGATCTGCATGGCCACGTTGCGCACTAACTCCTGAAAAATTTCTCCACGGGCCACGAAATCCGTTTCGCAATTCACCTCCACCAACACCCCAACCCTGGCGCCGGTATGGATGTAACTCCCCACGGCACCCTCTGCAGCGGTGCGACCCGCTTTCTTTTCAGCCGTAGCGATCCCCTTCTGGCGCAACCATTCGCTGGCTTTGGTGAGGTCCCCGTTGGACTCAGCCAGAGCCTTCTTGCAATCCATCATGCCGGCGCCAGTTTTGTCGCGCAGGTCCTTCACGAGCTTGGCGGAAATCTCAGCCATGGGAGAAGTGGAAAGGGGGAAGAATGGGAAAGAACAATCAAAGAGTGCCCGGGCGGCCAAGGGGGCCTCCCCCGGGATTGGATCCGGGGAACTCCTGAACTCTCAGTGTGGTGGGCCAAGTACCGGCGCGCGCGTATCGCAGCGAACCGGTGAAACGGACGACTCAGGTCAGCTCAGCCCTCGTCGTCACCGCGTTGGTCCTGGGCACCATGGCGACCCTCATTGATGGCATCGGCAAGGCGGCCCAACACAAGCTGAACCGAACGCACCGCATCATCGTTACAGGGGATGGGCACGTCGCAGAGGTCGGGATCGCAATTGGTATCCAGCATCGACACCAGCGGGATGTCGAGTTTGCGAGCCTCGAGCACGGCGTTGGTTTCACGGCGCTGATCCACGAGCACCACCACGTCGGGGAGGCGGCGCATGTTCTTCAGGCCACCGAGGTATTTCTGAAGACGGTCAAGCTCACGCCGAAGCACGGCAGCTTCCTTCTTCGGTCGCATCGCTATGGCGCCGGAGGATTCCATCCGCTCCAGATCCTTGAGACGGTCGATGCGGGCCCGCATCGTGGTCCAGTTGGTGAGCATGCCGCCCAACCAACGCTGGTTGACATAGGCGGCGCCGCAGCGGGTGGCCTCCTGGGCGATCACTTCCGAGGCCTGCTTTTTGGTACCAACGAACAGAAAGCGCTTGCCGCTGCGGGCTGCGCTGCGGGTCCACTTATACGCATTGTTCATGCAGACGGCCGTCTGCACGAGGTCAATGATGTGAACTCCGTTACGCGCGCAGTAGATGTACCGAGACATCTTGGGGTTCCAGCGACGCGTTTGGTGCCCGAAGTGGGCACCGGCCTCCATCATTTCGGAGAGGGTGACAACAGCCATGGGTTGAGGGTTTCGGGTTGGCCTCCACCTGCCAGGGATCGCACTGCCGGGGATCAGGGCTGACGCCAAGAGCGTGGCCGAGAAACTCCCTTGGGCCGATCACCCGAAACGTGCAGGTGTGCGGAGTGGGGTTGAACCCATCGAATTTAACAAAGTGCCCTCAAGCCAGACCCTCCCGGCGGGCCTGAGCATAGAGCTCCCGTACGCCGAGGCGATTCAGGGGCAGACGCAGCAGCTCCATCGCCACCCCCGCATGGCCCTGGCGGATCAGCCAGGCCAGCAGGGGGCGCAAGCTGCGTTCGTTCACCAGGCCCCCCAGGGTCAGGAGCTCCCAGAGCAGGCGGTGCAGCCAGGTGTATTGAATGATGAACCGAACCCTGCGAGTGGGGTGCTTTCGGTAGAACACCAGACCCATTTTGGCCCGCTCCCGTTCCACCCGGACCAGATCGGGAATCTGCTCCAGGCTCAGGGCCGGATGCCAGTGATACCCCACCGCAGCAGGGCAGCGCACCAGGAGAACGCCCAGCCGCCGCAACCGTTCTCCTAACTCCAGATCCTCCCAGCCGTACAGGCGGAACCCCGTATCGAACAGCCCGGCCTGGTCCAGCAGCTGACGGTCGATGGCCACATTGCCGGTGGCGAAATAGGCCCAGGAAAGATCGTTGAGTTTGTGCGGTTCCCTGGTGGGATTCTCAAAATTGGCCGTGTTGATGACCGCCCCATAGGTGAAGCAGAGCCGATTCCCCGAGCGGGACCATTGGGCCTGAAGGGCACGGGCGTGGTTGACCAGAAAGCTGGGGGTGACCACCAAGTCGCTGTCAATGAACACGATCACCTCCCCCTGGGCCTCCTCCACGCCCCGATTACGGCCCGCCGCCGGTCCGCCGTGCTGTTGGCGGAACAGGCGCAGGTGGGGGTAAGCAGGGGCGTTGTCCGCTAGCCAGCTCACCGTGGCATCGGTGGAGCCATCGTCCACCAGCACCACCTCGTAGCGCTCCAGCGGTTCGCCAAGCTCCTGGGCCTCCAGGGCATCGAGGCATTGACGCAGGATCGGCAACCGGTTGTAGGTGGGGATGACGACGCTGATGAACATGGCGGTGGGAGGTCCGCAGCTGGTGCCAGTGTGGGCGCAGGAGGTGGGCAATAAAAAGGGGGGGATCCCGCGATCCCCCCCTGGCCAGGCTGCCGCCCTTAGGGCGGCTGGAGCGTCAATCAGCGGCGCCGCCGTTGTTAGCTGTCCCGGTGACGCCGTTGCCGGCCCCTTCGCCACGGCCATCGTTGCGAAGCTTGCGCTTCTTGAATTTGCGGGCGTAGGCGCGATTGCGCTCCTGCTTTTCCTTCTTCAGATTCCTGCGCTTGGCCATGCGAGCGGCGTTGGGGTGATTGGTCGAAGATCCACCCTACTGAATGGCGTCGGGACCGTTGGCCTCCGTGAGCTGGCCATCCTCCATGCACAGCAACCGATCGGCCACATCCAGGATGCGGGGGTCGTGGGTCACCATCAGAACCGCACAGCCCTGATCCCGGGCCAGCCCCTTGAGCAGATCCACCACTTCCCGGCCGGTGCGGCTATCGAGGGCCGCGGTGGGCTCGTCGGCCAGCAGCAGCCTGGGGTTAGCCGCTAACGCCCGGGCGATCGCCACCCTCTGTTTCTGGCCTCCAGAGAGATCGTGGGGCAATTTGCCCAGGTGATCTCCCAGTCCGACAGCCCGCAACCAGTCCCGGGATTGATCGCGGCGCACCCGATAGCTGAGATTGGGAAGAAGATCCGCCCCCATCTGCACATTCTGTTCTGCCGTGAGACATCGCAACAGATTGTGGCCTTGGAAAATCATGCCGATCTGGCGGCGCAGAAGCTGGCGCTGGGCACGGCTGGATCCCTTCAGCTCCTCCCCCAGCACCCGTACCGAACCGGCCGTCACCTGGCGCAGGGCACCGATCAGGGTGAGCAAGGTGGTCTTGCCGCAACCGGAAGGACCGGTGAGCAAAACCACTTCGCCAGGCTGGATCTGCAATCCTACGTTCACCAACACCTGTCGTTGATTGGCACCACTCCCAAACCAGTGGTTCAGTCCTACCACCGCCACACTTGGAGAGGCCATCGGGGCTGCAGTAGGACCCGCAGTTGGAGCTAGCTCTTGAGTGCTTGGAGCCATCGAAGTCAGAAGATTTCAGCAGGATCGGCATCTGCCAGCTTGCGCATTGCCATGGCTGCCGATCCAAGACACATCAGTAAAATCATGGCAAATACGACAATTAAGCGCTGGGCGTCCATGTAGACCGGCAGCTTGGTTCCGGTTCGGACCAAAACATAGAGGCCCTCCCCAGCAAGCCAGGCGGGCAGAAATCCGAGAATCGCCAACAAAAATCCCTCCCTAGCCACCACCGCAAGCAGGCCAGTCAACCGATACCCCATAGCCATCAGCGTTGCATATTCTGGCAAATGATCGCTAACATCTGAATATAAAATCTGGTAGACGATCACACAGCCAACCACAAATCCCATGGCAGTGCCGAAGGTGAAAATGAAGCCAATCGCCGTACTTGTGCGCCAATAATTTTTTTCGAATTCAATGAATTCTTGCTTATTCATCACCCTGACATCATTCGGCAGCATTCCCTTCAGCCGGGCTGTCACCTGCTCAGGATTGGTATCTGGCTTGAGGCGAATCAGACCCAGCTCGATGCTTCCGGCCGGGGTGTTCGGCTGAAGCATCAAATAGGTTTCCCTGCTGGTGAGCATGTTGCCATCAGCCCCGAAGGACGCCCCGATGGACACCAATCCCGCCACCCGCAGTCGCTTCCCAACCACTTCCGTTTCCACAATCCGACCCTCGCGAAACCACTTGGCAATCGGGCCAAATTCAGGTCTGGATTGTTCATCAAACAACACTCTCCCCAACTGGGAAAGGGCAAGGGACTGGCGACGGAGCGCAGGGTCGGTAAATAGGGGATCGGTGGGTTCGAATCCCAGGGTCAAGATGGAACGGTTGGCATGGGTCTGGGGATTGCGCCATAGCAACAGGTTCCAATGCACGGGGGAGGTGCCCGCCACCCCTGGATCCGCCATGACCTGCACTAAACGGCGACGGGGAAAACCAGCCATGCCAATGGAACTCACCGAGCGCGGGCTGATCAGCACCAGATCGGCATCAAACAATTTGTGGATGGTGACGCTGGCGTCATAAAGGCCATCCCTAAAGCCCAGCTGCATGAACATCAAAATGCCCGCGAAGGCGATGCCCGCCAGCGCGATCGTCAACCGTGCCGGCTGACGGGTGAGCAGCAACCAGGCCAGGGGAATGCCACGGCCGCGCCACAACAGGCTCATGGTTGCAACCGACCGATCACCTTCAGGCCCGAAAGCGATCGCACCCTCTGGGCATCGTCAGGATCGAGGCGCACTCTCACCTCCACAATGCGTGCATCAGCATCCCCTGTGGGATCGGTGGCCAAGATCTGGCGTTGGCGCACCTGCGGGAAGATGAGCTGGACCGTGCCGTCCAGACTGCCACTAAAACCGCCATTTTCACTGGTGAGCGTCGCCCGCTGGCCTACTCGCACCCTGCCAATATCGCTCTCATAAATCTCCAGCAGGGCCTCCATCTGGTCAATCTGACCCAATTCGAGGATGCCCTGAGTGACAGGCCGCTCACCGACCCGGCTATGGACCCGCAATACGGTGCCATCCATCGGAGCACGCAACTCGGTATTGACCACATCCGTGCCGGATTTCACGTATTCCGCCCGGGCTTCCAGAAGCTGACCCTGAAGTTCGAGATAGGACTGCTCACGGTTATCCAGTTCATTGGCCGCAATGGCCCCCTGGCCAGCCAGGGAGCTGAAGCGGGCCAAATCTCGCCCTTGAACCACCAGCCGACGGGTCAGGGTCTGGATGCGAGCCCGCAACAAAGCCAGTTCTGCCAACTGGTTGGGGGCATTGTCAAAGCGGGCAAGCAGCTGACCGCGGCGCACCCGATCCCCTTCGCTCACCAGCAGCTGGGTGATCCGGGGCGTGGCACCCATGGATGTGGTGGGGGCCGCCAGCAGGCGGATGTCACCAGCCGGCTCGAGCCGGCCGAGGGCGGCCACCGCTTCCGGTGTGGGACGCGACCGGGCAACGGGTACCGAGGGCCGTTCAACGGGCCGATGCCAGAGCGTCCGGGTGCCGTAGGCCACCGCCGCCAGGATGGATAGCAGGATCAGTCCACCGACAACGGCGACGGGGGATCGTCGAACAGCAACTCCTCGATGTAGCGGTCCGCCCAGGTCGGGTTGAACGCCTTCTCCAAGACCCGTCTGGTCTTGTCGTTTTGCTTCTGCTGCTTGCAATAGTGAAGCTGTCCATGCCAGCGCCGCACCGTAGCCGGATCATCGTCGGCTTGGGGATCGCAAACCCGACATGCCTCGGCCAAAATGGCTAGGGCCGTCGTCACCTCCTCGACAAACCACTGCTGCTCCTGCTCGGTTTCAGGCCGAACAAACAGCACATGGGGTGAAAAAATGGAGCCCCAGGCCGGCAGTTCGCGCACCTGGCTGAAGGGGGGACGGGCCTGGTCCCCTAGGGCGCGACCGATCGGCTCGGGCAGGGTCTCCGTCACCGGAGAGAGATCCATGATTGCCGCCGAAACCACACCACGGCCCGCCACAATATCGGCCCCGAACACGGGCAAATCAAAGCGGGGGTCTGGGAAAAAGACGCAGTGGAGGATCTGAAGACCAGCCCCCAGTCGGGCCGTCTCCAGATGCAGTTTGCGGAACCCCCGGCAGCGATGCACCTCGTTGCGGATGAACAGCGCTTCGCCGTCAAGGCTGCCGCTAATGGCCTCCAGCTCGGCGCCGATGGCCAGGGGTTCAAGGTCCTGAAAGGTCAGGCGGCTGGCACGGATGCGCTCAGCCAGGGCATCCACCAAGGGGTGGATGCCCATCGGGGTGCCGTGGGACCCCGGTGGATCGGGGGGAAAGGAGGGATGACTCACCTGGCTGATCAGGGCCTCAACCCAGCAGAATGCAGATCCTGACATTGCTGCGTGACCCTTTCTCCTCCCCGTAGCGGGCCGTTGCTGAACGGCCTGGCCGAACCCGACCAGCGGCAATTGAGCAATGGCGTCGAGCTGGTGAGTCTTGCCCTGCCGGAGGCCCCCCTGGTCTGTATCGACTTTTGGTGCCGGGCTGGCAGTGCCTTTGAACAAGCCACGGAAAGTGGCATGGCCCACTTCCTCGAACACATGGTGTTCAAGGGCAGCCAGCGGCTGGAGGCCGGCGAATTCGATCTCCGCGTCGAGGCCCTCGGCGGCAGCAGCAATGCGGCCACCGGCTTCGACGATGTGCACTATCACGTGTTGATTCCGCCCCAGGAGGCGGGGGAAGCCCTCGACCTGCTCCTGGATCTGGTGCTGCACCCCCGCCTTGAGGCGGAGGCCTTCGTGATGGAGCGTCAGGTGGTGTTGGAGGAACTGGCCCAGAGCGAAGACCAGCCGGAGGAAGTGGCCCTACAACGCCTCCTGGAGCTGGCCTGCCCCGACCATCCCTATGGGCTGCCGATCCTGGGCCGCCGCGAGGCGCTCCTGGCCCATGATCCTGCCGCGATGGCCGCCTTCCATCGCCGCCTTTATGGGGCCGAACGCTGTGTGCTGTCCCTCAGTGGTGCCCTGGAGGACGGGGACTTGCTGAGCCGTGCCGCCGCTGGCCCCCTGGCCTCGCTCAGCCCTACCACCGAGCCGCCGCCACCGCCGGCCCTGCGGGTCAAGCCAGGTGAGCAACGGCTCGCCCTACCACGCCTGGAGGCGGGTCGGTTGCTGATGGCCTGGTGGCAACCGGCCGCCACCGATCTGGCCGCCGTGATGGGCGCCGACCTGGCGACCACCGTGCTGGCCGAAGGTCGCCGCAGTCGCCTGGTGGAGCGGCTGCGGGAGCAGCGGCAGATTGTGGAGAGCATCGATCTCGATCTGCATGCGATGGAATCCGGGAGCCTCGCCGTGCTGGAGGCGGTCTGCGACCCTGAGGCCCTGCCGGAGGTGCGGCGCGAAATCGAAGTGGTGTGGCAGGAAGTCATGGCCCACCCCCTCCCCGAGGCGGAGTGGCAACGGGCCCAGCGTTTGGTGGCCAACAGTTACCGCTTCGGCCTGGAGGCCGCCGGCGGCGTCGCCGCGCTGATCGGCAACAGCCACCTCTGGGGTCGCCGCCATGATCTGGCCACGCCGCTGCGGATGTTGGAGGAGTGGACTCCGCAGCGGCTGCAAGCCGAGGCCCTGCGCTCCCTCGATCCTGCCCTTGCCTACCTGCTGGAGGTGGTCCCCGCATGACAACACGCGATCAGCTCACCCTCACGGGGGGACTGCCGGTGAGGATTCAGCATCGACCGGGCCCGGCAATCCTGGCGGCCCGGTTGTCGATCCGTGGCGGCAGTGGCGATGACCAGCCCGGCCAGCGCGGCGCCCACCAGTTGCTGGCAGGCTTGATGACCCGAGGCTGTGGTTCGCTTGATGCCGAGGCCCTCGCGGACCTGGTGGAAGGATCGGGAGCGGCCCTCCGAGCCGAGGCCCATGAGGATTCCCTGGTGGTGGGCCTCAAATGCGCCGCCGACGATGCCTCCACCCTGCTGCCGTTAATGCTGGAGATGGTGCGCCGCCCGCAGTTGGCCGCCGACCAGCTCAGCCTGGAACGCCAGCTCAACCTCCAGACCCTGCAGCGCCAGCGGGAGGACCCGTTCCAGCTGGCCCACGATCGGCTACGACATCAGATCTATGGCGCCGGCCCCTATGGCCACGATCCCCTGGGCATCGAGGCGGAACTAGCCGGGATCGACGGATCCCAACTACGGCCCCTCGTGGAACGGCTGGGTCAAGGCGGCTCCGTCCTGGTGCTCTGCGGTGAACCTCCAGCCCAGCTGGAAACCTTGCTGAATTCAGTCCTGGAGGAAGCCCCCTGGTCGACGCACCTCCCCCAAATCTCCGCCTATGCCGGTCCGCCCTCCCCAGGTGAGCGGATTGCGCTTCAGGAGGTGGACACCGAACAGCTGGTGGTGTTGCTGGGAACAGCCACCGTGCCCTTTGGCCATGCCGACAGCCTGCCCCTGCGGCTGCTGCAGTCCCACCTTGGAGTCGGCATGTCGGCCAGGCTGTTTGTTGAGCTTCGGGAGGAACGGGGGTTGGCCTACGACGTTGGCGTTCACCTGCCGGCCCGTTGCGGATCGACCCCCTTTGTCATGCACCTCTCCAGTTCAGCCGAACGGGCCGAAGAAGCCACCGATTGCCTGCTGGACGAGTGGCAGCGGATTCTGGATCAGCCCCTGAGCCTGGAGGAATTGGTTCTCGCCCTAGCCAAATACCAGGGCCAGGAGGCCAGTGGTCGCCAGACCTGTTCCCAGATCGCCGACCGGCGGGCCCTGATGCTGAGCCATGGCCTCTCGGAGGATCTGGTGGAGCGCAACCTCCGCCGAGCCACCACCTTGACACCAGACGATCTGCTGCAGGCGGCGCGTCGTTGGTTGAGGAAGCCGTGCCTGAGCTTGGTGGGCCCCGCCTCTGCCCTCGCTGGGGCTGAACGGGCCTGGCTCCGCCATGGCCTCAGCTAGGGCGTTGTTCTGCCTTAGGGCTTTCAGGGTTCGCCACGGCGGTAAGCGCGTTGGGGGCCAACAGAAAGGTGCCCCGTCGAAAGCGCACCGCCACCTGTCCGGCGGCACGCCACTCCACGATCTGTCCAGTTTCGCCGGGGTCCACCAGGTCGGGCGGACGCAGCATCGGCATCGGATCCGCGGTTTTCAGATACCGCTGACTGGCTATCAACTGGACGGTGGTGCCGATCGGCAGGAGCCCATCGATGGGCCATGCCGTCGCCAGGCTGGAAGCGGTGGATTCAGGTGGGACCGGCTCGGATCTGGCGGACTGGGGGGGCATCCGTGGGCAGCAAGGGGGGGGCCCGGGGATCAGCTCCTGGACGGACCTTCTAAGCCGAACCTAGCTGCAGCAGGATGGCGCCAGAACCGGAAGGACCAGGTGCGAACCCTTGCAACGTGGAGTGGTGCGATCGCTGGATTGTTGTTGATCGTCGTGGGCGGCATGGTGCCGGCGGCGATCCCCTTCCATGACAGCGGCGGCTGGATTCTGCGACCCTTGGGCATCACCCTGCAGGTGCCGGCTCTGCTGCTTACGGCCCTGATCTGTGGCCCCCGCAGCGCCATGCTGGCGGCAGTGGCCTACCTGAGTGTTGGCCTGTTTCAGTTGCCCGTGTTCTACGAAGGGGGCGGCATCAGCTATGTGCTCGATCCAGGCTTTGGTTATCTGGCCGGCTTCGTGCCAGCGGCCTGGGTGAGCGGGCGCTTGGCCCGCCAGCCCGGCATGGGCGATCCCCTGCCCCTGGCCGCCGCCGCCGCCGCTGGACTGGTGGTGATGCACCTGACGGGGCTGGTCAACCTGCTGCTGGGTGGCCTGGCCGGCCGCTGGGGGGGGGCGCTGCTGCCCCTGGTGTTGAGTTACACCCTTGCCCTGGCGCCCCAACTTCTGCTCTGCTGCGCCATCGGCGTGTTGGCCTGGATGCTGCGTCGCTTGCTGCTGATGGATGCCTGATCCGATGTCCCCCATGCGTGGATGGGCCCTCTGGCGATTAAATCCACTGCAGAGCCTGGCCCTGGCCCTGGCCCTGGTGGTGTTCCTCGCGGACCAGGCGAGCAAACACTGGGTGAGTCAGCACCTGATCGGAGGGTTGGAGCGCCCCCTGGTCCCCGGATTATTCCGCCTCCAGCTGGTCACCAACACCGGCGCGGCCTTCAGCCTGTTCAGCGGTTCCACCCGCCTCCTTGGGGTCGTCAGCCTTCTGGTGGCCGTGGGGATGCTGCTGTGGATCCTCAGCCGCAACCCCACCGGCCGCGCCCAGGCCCTGGCTGCGGGTCTGCTGCTTGGCGGTGCGGCCGGGAATGGCTTGGATCGCTGGCGGCTTGGATCGGTGGTCGATTTCCTTGCCTTCCAGCCGATGGCCTTTCCCGTGTTCAACCTGGCGGATGTGGCGATCAACCTGGCTGTGCTCTGCTACGCCATCGCTCTGTTGCGCCCTCCTGGAGCCCGCCATGGTTGAACGGCTAGTGCGCCGCCTGGCAGGTTGGACTCAGGCCCTGCAGGACCGTGGCCCCGCCCGGCTCCTGATCCATGAACCCGGCCAGCCGCAACGGCAACAAACGTTGCTGGGCGGTTGCTATAGGGTCGGACGTGATCCCATGGCCGAGATCCCTCTCACCCACACCGCCGTCAGCCGTCAGCATGCCCTGCTCGAGCAGCACGGGGTCCACTGGCTGCTCAGCGACAACGGCTCCACCAACGGTCTGTGGTGGCAGGGGGGGCGGGTGAAACGGCTGCTGCTGCGCGACGGCGACAGTGTCCGCCTCGGACCCAGCCATCAGGGGGGCCTGCCGGAACTCACCCTGGTGCTGGGTCGTCGCGCCCGCCTAGAGCCCTGGCTGAATGGGGTGGGTCTGGTCCTCGCCGCCACGGTGGTCGTGGGGGGCGGGCTGGTCGGGCTTTCGCTGGGGCAGGTGCCGATCCGCGGCAGCCTGGCAGCCGTTCGCGGCCCGCTTGTTCTCTACGACGGTGCGGATCGGCCCCTGGCCAGTGCGGACGATCGCCACCACCATGAATTGCGCCGCCTCCAGGACTACCCGCCCGTTCTGGTGAACGCCCTCCTGGCCAGCGAAGACAGTCGGTTCTGGTGGCATCCAGGGGTGGATCCCATCGGCACCGGCCGTGCCCTGGTGGCCAACCTGCTCGGCGGTCGGGTACTGGAAGGGGGCAGCACCCTCACCCAGCAACTGGCCCGCAGCCTCTATCCCGACCAGGTGGGCCAGGGGGAAACCTTGGGCCGCAAGTGGCGGGAGCTGCTGGTGGCGATGCAATTGGAGGCCCGTTTCAGCAAACACGATCTCCTGCTCAGTTATCTCAACCGGGTCTATCTGGGGGCGGGCTGGGGCTTTGAGGATGCCTCCCGCCATTTCTTCGCCAAGCCCGCGCGCGGCCTGCAACTTGAGGAGGCGGCGCTGCTGGTGGGGCTCCTGCCCTCGCCCAATGGCTTTGATCCCTGTGTCGACCCCCAGGCTGCTTTGGCGGCCCGCAACCAGGTGCTGGCCAAAATGGCGGATAGCGGGCCCCTGAGCGCCGACCAGGCCCGTGCCGCCCGGCGGCTCCCGATTCGCCTCGCCCCGGAGGCCTGCCGCCGTGGGGGTCGGCGCATGGCCCCCTTTTACAGCGACCAGGTGCGCCGGGATCTGAATGCGCTGGTGGGTGCCGATGTGGCCGCTGAGGGCAACTTCCTGATCGGAACCCACCTGGATGGGAGCCTGCAGGAGCGGGTGGAACGGCTGCTGCGTGACCACCTGGCGGCTGTGCGCTCCGCCGGGGTGAGCGAAGGGGCGGTGGTGGTCCTTGACAGCCGCAGCGGCGGTGTCCTGGCCGTGGCCGGGGGGCGTGACTACCGCCAGAGCCAGTTCAACCGCGCCACCCTGGCCCTGCGCCAGCCCGGCAGCACCTTCAAGCTGATGACCTACCTCACGGCCCTGGAGCGCGGCGCCCGCCCTGGAGACAGCGTGGGCTGTGGTCCCCTGCGCTGGCGGGGGCAGGTGTTTGCCAGCGGCTGTGGAGGCCAGGTGAGCCTGCAACAGGCCCTGGCTATGAGCAGCAACACCGCCGCCCTGCGCCTGGCCCAACGGGTGGGCCTGGAGGCGGTGGTTCAGACCGCACGGGATCTCGGCATCACCAGCCCGCTGGCGCCCGTCCCGGGTCTGGTGTTGGGTCAGAGCGAGGTCAGTCTTCTGGAGCTCACCGCCGCCTACGGGGCGGTGGCGAACAATGGGATCTGGCATGCCCCCAGCACCATCCGCCGGCTCACCGATGCGGAATCGTGCCAAAAAATCAACGATGGCGTTGAAGGGTCACGCTGCCGCTCCCAACGGGACGCCAGCCGCTCCACCGTCAGTCCAGGTCGGCGGGTGGTGCGACCCGCCACCGCCGCCGCGATGCGCCAGCTGTTGCAGGCAGTCGTGAGGAGTGGCACCGGCACGGCCGCCTACGTGGGCGGGGAGGCCGGCGGCAAAACCGGCACCACCAACGAAGGGCGGGATCTGTTGTTCATCGGCTTCGAGCCCCAGCGGCATTGGGTGATGGGGATCTGGCTTGGCAACGACGACAACAGGCCCAGTCACGCCACCAGCGCCCTGGCCGCCGCCCTCTGGGGCCAGATCGTGCGCGCCTCCCCCAACAACTGAGTCCAAACGATGCTTCCGCCCCGACTCTGGCTGTGGATTGGCCTAGGCCTGCTCGGCCTGATCCTGCTGGGGGTGATTCTGCAGGCCTTTAATCAGTTGCTCTGGCAACTCAGCTACTGGCTGCCTGCCTGGTTGGTGGGGCCCCTGCTTTTGGTGCTGGTCGTCGCCCTGGGCCTGGCCTTTGCCCAGCTGGGCTGGCCCTGGCTGCAGGCCTGGCGCCGGCGCTCCTCCCAGGGCCCCCGCAAGCTCCCAGAGGAGGTGACGATCCCGAGCAACCGTCGCGAGGCCGCCCAACGCAACCTGGAGGCGATCGACCGCACCCTGGAGCGGGTACGTGATGCGGTGGAACGGCAGGCCCTGGAGGCCGAACGACTGCGGATGCAGGCCGAACTGGAACGGGGGGATCTGCACATCGTGATTTTCGGCAGTGGCTCAGCGGGTAAAACCTCCCTGATCCGCGCCCTGCTGCGGCAGTTGGTCGGACAGGTCGGCGCCGCCATGGGATCCACCACGGAAACGCAGCGCTACCGCCTGCGACTGCAGGGCCTGGCGCGGGCGGTTGTCCTCGAGGACACCCCCGGCATCCTGGAGGGGGGCATGGCTGGCCAGCAACGCGAAGAGCTGGCGCGGCGTCAAGCCAGCCGCGCCGATCTACTGCTGTTGGTGGTGGATGGCGATCTTCGAGCCTCGGAAATGGCCGTGTTCGAGACCCTGGCCCAACTGGGCAAGCGACTGCTGCTGGTGTTGAACAAATGCGACCTCCGCGGCGAGGCGGAGGAGCAACGTCTACTGCAGCTGTTGCGACGTCGCTGCGGCGATCGCCTTGCGGCGCAGGATGTGGTGCCGGTCAGTGCCGCCCCCCAGAGCGTGCCGATGCCAGGGGGGCGTCCCCTCCAACCGCCGCCGGAGGTGGAGGCGCTGCTGCGGCGGATCGTCACGGTCTTGCACGCCGATGGCGAAGAGCTGATTGCGGACAACCTGCTGCTGCAATGCCGGGAACTGGGCGCCGCCAGCCGTGAGCTGCTGGATCAGCAGCGCCGTCGCGATGCGGAGGCGATCGTCGATCGCTATGGGTGGATCGGGGCCGGCGTCATCGCGGTCACCCCACTGCCCGGTTTGGATCTCCTGGCTGCGGCAGCGGTGAATGCCCAGATGGTGGTGGAAATCGGCCGTCTCTACGGGGTGAATCTCAACCGGGCAACGGCCCAGGACCTGGCCCTTTCCGTGGGCCGCACCCTGGCGGGACTCGGGCTGGTGAAAGGAGGGGTGAGTCTGCTGAGTACGGCGCTCAGCCTGAGCCTGCCGACCCTGCTGGCGGGCCGGGCCCTCCAGGCCGTCAGTGGCGCCTGGCTCACCCGGGTGGCGGGCCGCAGTTTCATCACCTACTTCCGCCAGGATCAGGACTGGGGGGATGGGGGCCTGCCCGAGGTCCTGCAGCGCGAATACGACCTCCACCGCCGGGAAGGGGCGCTGCGCCGTTTTCTGGAGGCGGCGCTCACCCGGGTGGTGGAACCCTTGCAGCGCCAGGGACGACTGCCCCCCCGACCAGAGGGGCGAACCCCAGGGCCTCCGGGGGAGGAGGCAGGAGGGGACCCCGCAGGTCCAACGCGGTGATCAGAGCCAGGTAGAGCACGCCGATCAGGATCGAGAGGGCGCCGGTGATGATCGCCACCCAGCGACCACGACGTTGAGGTTCAGCCATCGGTGAGCGTGGTGTGAATGAGATGGGCAAGCGCTTCAAGATGCCGGGGCTGGGTATAGGGATTGCCCAACACGGCTTTGAGATGGTGTCGGCCTTGATAAAGGGGACGGCTGAGCATCAGCTGCTGATCCAACAGAGCTTGGCGGGTTTGAAGGCTCCAGCGTTCACAGCCGCCGGGATCAAGTCCGTGGGGCCGAAAGGCCAGCAGATGCAGGTCCCCAGGGAGCAGGTTTAGGCGATCGTCCATGGCGAGAAGGGATCCGAGGCGCTGGCGCCGTTGGATCGCCCCATCCACCAAGGCGGCAATGCCGCTCAGGCCAAGCTGGCGCAGGCCAAGCCAAAGCTTGAGGATTTCAGCGGGTCGGCTGCCCTGCAGGCCAGCCTCGCCGCCATGGCTACCCCCCAAGCTGGGTTCCATGTAGGGCAAGCCCGTGGCAAACGTCATCGGCAACAATTCAGGCCGGGCCAGCACCAGCAGGGAGGAGGTCTTGGTGATCCCCAGCAACTTTTGGGGGTTAATCGTGAGCGAATCGGCCAGCCCGAGACCCTCCACCCGACCACAATGCTGCGGACTGAGGGCGACGACGGCACCGATGGCTCCATCCACATGGAGCCAATGGCCCAGTCGCTGGCAGACCTCCGCCAGGGAGCTGAGCGGATCGACGGCACCCCTCACCGTGGTGCCGGCGGTGGCCACCACCGCGATCACCGGGACGCCACGGCACTCCAGCTGCAGCAGGTTCTGTTCGAGTTGACCTGGATCAAGACGGCCCCGGCCATCAACGGGGAGGCATCGCAGGGCCGACGGGGGCAACCCCATCACCACCAGGGCCTTGGCTAAGGAGAGGTGGGCATCGGCACTGCAGAGCACCACCGCATCATTCCGCAGATTCAAACCACGGCTCTGCCGTGCAACAACGAGCGCCATCAGGTTGCTGAGACTGCCCCCACTGGCAGGAACCCCTGAGGCGCCGGCGGGAAAGCCCAGACTGCGGGCCAGCCAGCTACAGAGGCTGCGCTCCAGGCGACTGAGACTGGGGGAAAGCTCCTCGGCGAGGAGATTGTTATTCAGCCCCGCGCAAATCAGATCGGCGGCGAGCGAACTGCTCAAGGCCGGCGGGTCCAGGTGGGCGAGGGCCCCGGGATGATTCGGTTGATAGGCCCCCTCCATCACCCGTTGCAGATCGGCCAGCAGGCGCTCCGCCGGCAAGCCAAGGGCTTCGGGTTCCACGGCCGGCAGCACGTTCAAGGCCGGCAGAGGGGAATCAGAGCCGGCCCCGGCCAACCAGTGGCAGAGCTGATCGGAGGCCCGATCTAAAAACGCCGCGAGGGCGGGATCGAACTGATCGGCGAGGGGAAAGGGCTGAAGTTCAGTGACCGGAGCCACCAGGGGGATCGGGGGCGGCTGGGACCGCTGGGCAGTGGTGGGGCTGGCCAACGGCGATGCAGGCGATGGAATCATTCTGCCCCGACCCCCATCAGGTCCTACAAGGGGAGGGTTGTGCTCCGGACCGTCAGGTCCAGGCGTCCCGATGGCCGGCCCGCGTTGCAGTCAAGAGGACGGGACCCTGCAGTTGTGGATGGCCCGCTTGCTGCGGCACGCGGAACGGGTGGGACAGAGTGGAGAAATCCCCGTAGCCGCCGTAATTCTGGACGGCCAGGGTCGATGCCTGGGCTGGGGGAGCAACCGCCGCCATCGGCAGCAGGACCCCCTGGGTCACGCGGAACTGGTGGCGCTTCGCCAGGCGGCCCAGGCGCGGCGGGACTGGCGCTTCAACGACTGCAGCCTGCTGGTCACCCTTGAACCCTGCCCGATGTGTGCAGGGGCGCTGATCCAGGCCCGGCTGGGTCGGGTGGTGTTTGCCGCCAGCGATTCCAAACGGGGTGCCCTGGGGGGGTGCCTCAATTTGGCCAGCGATGCCAGCGCCCATCACCACATGGTGGTGGAGGGAGGGCTGTTGGCGACGGAAGCCAGAAACCAGCTGGAGCGCTGGTTTCTGGCACGGAGAGCGGAACGCCGTCTACTCAGGCCACCGCCGCCACCACCGGGGCCGAAGACCTGAAGGCGGGAAGTTCGGTTTCGAACAGATTGAGCAGAGTTGTCACATTCTCCGGAGTGCTGTTGAACCCCATCAGGCCGATGCGCCACACCTGGCCGCCCAGGGCGCCGAGCCCTCCGCCCACTTCGATGCCGTGACGATTGAGCAGGTGTTGGGTAAAGGCCTTGCCATCCACTCCTTTGGGGATGCGCACGGTGGTGAGGGTGGGCAGGCGAAGTTCGGCTGGAACGTGCAGCTCAAGACCAAGGGCCTCAAGGCCGGCCCAGAGGGCTTCGGCATTGCGGCGATGGCGTGCCCAGGCCTGCTCGAGACCTTCCTCGGCCAGCAGTCTCAGGGCTTCCCGCATGCCGAAGTTCATGTTCACCGGTGCCGTGTGGTGATAAACCCGATCGCTGCCCCAGTACTGGTTGAGCAGGGTGACGTCGAGATACCAGTTGGGGACTTTGCCCTGCCGGGCCATCATTTTGGCTTCGGCTCGGGGACCCATGCTGAACGGACCCAGACCGGGGGGGCAGCTGAGGCCCTTTTGACTGCAGCTATAGGCCAGATCCACCTTCCAATCGTCGAGATAGAGAGGCACCGCGCCGAGGGAGGTGACCGTATCCAGCAGCAACAGGCAGTTGTGCTGGCGGCAGAGGTCCCCGATCCCAGCCATGGGCTGGCAGACACCTGTGGAGGTTTCGGCATGGACCATCGCCAAAATGGCGGGTTTGTGGCGGATCAGGGCCTGCTCCAGTTCGTCAAGGCTGAAGGCCTCGCCCCAGGGCCGCTCAACCGTGACAACCTCAGCTCGATAGCGGCCTGCCATATCGGCCAAGCGGAGCCCGAAGTATCCCTTGATCGCCACCAACACCTTGTCTCCCGGCTCAATGGTGTTGGCCAGGGTGGCCTCCATGGCCGCGCTGCCGGTGCCGCTCATCGGAATCGTGAGGCGGTTGTCCGTTTGCCAGACGTAGCGCAGCAGTTCCTGCACCTCGCCCATCAGCTCCACATACAGAGGATCGAGATGGCCGATGGGGGTGCGTGAAAGCGCCTGGAGAACGGTGGGATGGGCGTTGGACGGACCGGGGCCAAGCAGCAGACGACTCGGCGTTGCGATCGGTTGAAGCCCAACCCGGTGAGCAGTGTTGATCGGGGGCACGCCGTGAAGTTCAGCCAAGACCTGATGAAGCGGGGGTTCGTGGTGGTGAGATTAGGGAACGGGAGGCACCCCGGTGGCATCGAACAATCCCAAGACGCCTGGCCATGGGGGGTTGATGCCCACAGGGCCCATCAAAACGAGATCCCAGCTCCACACCACCAAGACTTAACGGCCCTCAACGGGCGCGAACGTTGCTGGCGGCGAGACCACGGCAGAGGTGCTCGAAGGGAGCCCGCACGACACGGTTGGCCAGCGCGAGATCAGCGACCCCGGCTTCGCTGAGGAGTTCCGTCACCACATCGGCCAGGAGGGCAATCCCCCGAACCGTGGGGCCCGTGGGAACCCCAAGACTCTTGTAGGTGTCGTCCAAGCCGTTGAGCACCCGCTCGTTGAGCATGGTGAGATCGTCGGCCACCAGGGCATAGCTGGCGTAACGAAGGAAATAGTCGAGATCGCGCAGGCAGGCTGCCAGCCGACGGGTCGTGTAAGCATTGCCCCCGGGAAGGATCAACTCTGGATTGCCTTGCCAGAGACGCTGGGAAGCCTCGCGGACAATCGTGGCGGCTTCCCGATTGATGAGCTCAACCGCAGCCAGCCGAACACTGGCCTCGCTGTAATAGGTGCCGATGCGATCGATCGCGTCACGATCGAGGTATCGACCGAGCATGTCGTATCGGCCGATCAGACCGCTGATGGCATCGCGCATGGACGGATTGGATCGACGCACCTGCAGCGGAAGCTAGCACTTGAAAACCGCCAGATTGCTGTCCAGAGGCCGCATCTGGGCAAGTTGACAGAAACGGTTACGGTCCGCGCCCATGGGCCCAACCAAGGCGGCCTACGGGGAGCAAGGGGGCGCTTTGGTACATATGGATACACGGCAAGGTCGGTAGCGCTCCGTACCTTCTTTGCCTGCCGTGCCTAGGCCGGCCATCCTTCAGTACCCCCCCCGTCATGGCCAAGACCGCCCAGGACGTCCTGCGTCAGATCAACGACGAAGGCATTGAACTGATTGACCTCAAGTTCGTGGACCTCCACGGCAAGTGGCAGCACCTCACGGTTTGCAGGGATCTGATCGATGAGGCGGCCTTCACCGAAGGCGTGGCCTTTGACGGCTCATCCATCCGCGGCTGGAAGGCGATCAACGAATCGGACATGGCGATGGTGCCTGATCCGAACACGGCCTGGTTCGATCCGTTCTACAGCCACAAGACCCTCAGCCTGATCTGCTCCATTCAGGAGCCCCGCAGCGGCCAGCCCTATGGACGCTGCCCTCGGGCCCTGGCCCAGAAGGCCGTCGATTATCTCGCTTCCACCGGCCTGGCCGACACCGCCTTTTTCGGCCCCGAACCCGAGTTTTTTATCTTCGACGACGTTCGTTACAAGAGCAGCAACGGCGGAAGTTTCTACCAGGTGGATTCCATTGAGGCCGCCTGGAATACGGATCGCATCGAGGAGGGCGGCAACTTAGGCTATAAAATATTGCTTAAAGATGGTTATTTCCCCGTCGCCCCCAATGACACCCTTCAAGACATCCGCAGTGAGATGCTGCTCACCATGGCGTCCCTCGGGGTTCCCGTCGAAAAGCAGCACCATGAAGTGGCAACGGCTCAGCATGAGCTGGGGATCAAGTTCGCCGAATTGATCAGCGCAGCAGATAACGTTATGATCTACAAATACGTGGTTCGTAACATTGCCAAGAAATATGGCAAGACGGCAACATTTATGCCGAAGCCGGTGTTCGCTGACAACGGCAGTGGCATGCACGTCCATCAGAGCCTTTGGAAAGCCGGCAATCCACTGTTTTTTGGCGAAGGCACCTACGCCAACCTCTCCCAAACGGCCCGCTGGTACATCGGTGGCCTGCTGAAGCATGCCCCGAGCTTCCTGGCCTTCACCAACCCCACCACCAATAGCTATAAGCGTTTGGTTCCAGGGTTTGAAGCCCCGGTCAACCTGGTGTACTCCCAAGGAAACCGCTCCGCGGCCGTCCGCATCCCCCTCACCGGTCCTAGCCCCAAAGCCAAGCGCCTTGAGTTCCGTTCCGGCGATGCCCTGGCCAATCCCTACATCGCCTTCGCCGCCATGCTGATGGCTGGCCTGGATGGCATCAAGAACCAGATCGATCCCGGTGACGGTACCGATGTCGATCTGTTCGAGCTTTCCGCCGAGGAACTGGCCAAGATCTCCACCGTGCCGGCATCCCTGAACGGGGCTTTGGAAGCATTGGATGCGGACAAGGACTATCTGTTGGCCGGCGGAGTCTTCACGGAAGACTTCATCAGCAACTGGATTTCGATGAAATACGAGGAGGTGCAACAGCTGCGTCAGCGGCCCCACCCCCACGAATTCTCGATGTACTACGACGCCTGAGACTGCCCGATCCATCAGCAGTCCCTGCAGCCCCGCTCCGGCGGGGCTTTTTTTGGTCAGACGATTCCATCCGGTTGCCCGGGGCGCTCCTGCGGGTCATGGCGAATCTGGGCAATGGCACTCTCGTGCAATCGCTTGGTGTGCTCTTGCTCCCGGGCCCAGGCCTGCTGCTGGGCCATGGCATCCTGCTCCCCATCGCCGGTGCCGTGCTCAGTGATCTGGGCGAGATCAGCCGCATGGCGCCGCTTTTCACGTTGATGCTCCTCTGCCCAAGCAAGAAACTCAGGAGCGGATTCAGCATTGGCAACGGGGTCGCTCATCACGCAACGTCAGCAAGGGGGCAAGGCACGGGGCCGTCAAGGGTGTCCAGCCGTCCCTCAGGGACGAGAAACTGACCGGCTCCTGATCAGTCTGATCGCCCTGGAGCGGTCGTAAGGAACGAACGAGGTCTCGGGAGCAACCATCGCCCAAGGCCCTGTGCCTGCCAGTGCTGATCAGCGCGCCAGCCACCAAGCCAACAGCAGGCCCACCCCGCCCCAGCGCAGGGCTGTCCAAAAACGCTCAGGCCCGGTTTCCGTAGGCAACAGCCCCGAGGGCAGGGGATGGAGCAAGCGCCTGGCCACGGCCCGTTGCTGGCGCTGACGCCGGTCTCGACGGCCGCCGATGCGGGACTCCTGCTGGGCATCGGCCAGGCTGAACACCGCCTGAAGATGATGGAGCAACCGCACCCCAGCGGTGCCTGGCCGGTCCCGCCTCATGACACGAGCCTCTCCCAGGAGGGTCCAGGACCGCCAGGATGGACAACCGCTAGCCCCTTGCCACCGTGCAGCTCCCCGTGCAGTCCCCCGATGCCACCCCACAAGCCAAGGAACGCCTGATCACCAGTCGTCAACGCTGGCCTGAGGACGCCCGCGACCTGGCCGAAGCGCTGCAACAGTGTCTGGCGATCGGTGACCGGGAGTGGCATGCCCTCAAGAGTCAACGGCCGCGGCGAGCCGCTGAACAGATCGCAGCGGCTCTGGTTCAGTTGATCGCCGCCGATCAACCGGCTCAGGCCGCCAGCACCCCAGCCAGGGAACAGGCCGTGATGTTGCTGGAGCATGCTCTCGGCTGGCTCCGCGCTGAGCACAGTGACCCCGGATGTCCAGCTCATGGTCGCTGACGTCCGTTTCGTGAACGCCGAGCCGCCAGTTGCAGCCGATTGCCACGCTGGCTCCAGCGGACGTCGTCGAAACAGTGGTGGATCAGAAACAGACCCCGACCGGACACGGCTTCGACCAAGTCCGGCAAGCCATAGCTCCTGGCCTGACACGACAGGCCGGGCCCTTCATCTTGAACCTGCCAGATCACCCAACGGGGTGTGATGATCCGCCGTACTCGCAGGCACTTGAGCGGATCACAGCCATTGCCGTGGCGGACCGCATTGACCAGCGCTTCGTGGAGACCCAGTTGGAGCTGGGACTGTTGTTTAGAACAGTGGATGGGCTCCAATAACAACTCTAACAACGGCGCCAGATGTAGCGTCGACGGAGTGATGAAATCGGCCCAGCTCAGTGACATCCGTTCGGAGTCCGCGATCAACGCCTGATCAAACCTTACCCCGCCCCCGGGCCCTCCGCCGAAGCGATACGGGAGCTCAAGGCCGGATGTTGAAGCAAGGCATCCATCAGGCGAACACCTCGAAGTTGATTCACCAAGGGCATGTGACCTTCGGGAGCAGTAATCGACCAGGTGAAGGATCCGGGGTAACGGGTCCAGACACCCTCCTTTTTCCAACCTAAACGGGGCCAGAGTTGTTCCCACAGACCCTGACAGGAACGCAACAATCTTCCCTGCACGGAGAAGCCGAAGCGGCCGCGGGAATAGCACACCCAAAGACGATCCAAGCACTCCAGATCGACACCAGGCATCGCTGACACCTCGCTGTAATAAACGTAACCCCGACGCACCGCCTCTGACCCTGCGAGCTGGCGCAGAATCTCACTGGTCTGCCGATCCGCCGCTTCGAATTCCTGCCGCATCAGGTGGCGCTGCAGCGGGGCGTAGTTCACCCCAGCACCGCTGGCCACGGCCAGCCACCCCTCGGGATAACGCCGCCAAACCTGATCGACACAGGCCGTTCCCCCCCGCTCCAGCAACAGCTGAACCAGTAGACCTCCAGCCCAGTCATCACCCGTGGCATCCAGCCGATCCAGCTGCTCGGGGATGAGAGGGAGAAGGGCTTCCGACTGCTGATCCACCTGGCGCAGCAAGCTGCGACGCTGGCGGCCATTGGCGCGGAGGAAGCGGTCGAGCAGCTCGTCGGCACGGGGACTGCTGGTGACCGGAGGACCGGAGAGCATCGAGAAGGACCCGCCGGGGGTCGTCGGCGTTGACCCACTATGTCAGGCGGGGGCTGGGTAAGCCTGAATTCCGAGTCGCAGGCAGGTCATCAACCGGGCGATCCCAGAGGAAGGGAGCCGCCGACATCCCTAGGATTGCCCTTTGATCAGTTGCCATGGGCGCCGCCATTCAGTTCTTCCGAGGGGTGGACGAGCCGGTCGTGCCCGACATCCGCCTCACCCGGTCCCGGGATGGTCGCACCGGCCAGGCTCTATTCGTGTTTGACGAACCAGATGCGCTGGCCCCGGAAACCATGGGTGACATCACCGGCATGTTCTTGGTTGATGAGGAGGGGGAGCTGGTCACCAGAGAAGTGAAGGCTCGTTTCGTGAATGGCAAGGCGAGTGCCCTGGAAGCCACCTTCACCTGGAAGAGCACCACGGACTTCGAGCGGTTCATGCGCTTTGCCCAGCGCTATGCCGAAACCCATGACCTGGGCTTCTCCGGCCAAGGGGAGCCCGAGCCCGGGCAGGACGACACTTGAAATTTGGCCAGTGGCTAGGTCTGATCTGCCTGGTGGCCGCGCTGCTGCTGTTGTGGAGCCTGCGCGAAACCGTGGTGCTGATCTTTGCGGCCGTGATCCTGGCGATGGCGGTCTGCACCCTGGTGGGAACGGTGCAACAGCGGTTGCAATGCCGCCGCTCGTTGGCTCTGGGGTTGAGTCTCCTGGCCCTTGTCCTGGTAGCGGTCATCGTTGCCACGGCGATCATCCCTCCGTTCCTCGACCAGTTCGCTGAACTGCTCCATCAGGTGCCGCAGGCTGGAGAACGGGTGGCCCGGATGGTGCGCGGCGCCATCGAATCCGGATCCCGGATGCTCTACGGCAACCGGGATGGTGGTCTCAGCTGGTTGCAACAGGAACTCACTGTGAGCCCCCAAGACCCTTCGGCCCTGACCTCCAGCCTTAGCCGTGGGATCCCTCGCCTGCTCGGCCTGGCCGGCAACGTGGGCAACGGCCTGCTCCAAACCCTGTTTGTGGTGGCGGTGGCGCTGATGGTGGCCGCCCAACCGGCGGCCTATCGCGAGGCCCTACTGCTATTGGTGCCGTCGTTTTACCGCCGCCGCTTCCGCACGGTCCTGCTCCAGTGCGGCGAAGCCTTGAGCGCCTGGATGGTGGGCGTCCTGATCAGTTCAGTCTGCGTCGGCGGCTTAGCGGCAATCGGGCTATGGCTGCTTGGCGTGAAGCTGGTGGCGGCCTGTGCGGTTCTCGCCGGAGTCCTGAACGTGATCCCCAATGTGGGTCCCACCCTAAGCACCCTGTTTCCGATGTCGGTGGCGCTGTTGGATTCGCCCTGGAAAGCTGTAGCGGTGCTGGGGTTGTATGTAGTTGTGCAGAACCTGGAGAGCTACCTCATCACCCCGTCGGTGATGCACCACCAGTTGCGCTTACTTCCTGGACTCACTCTTTGCGCCCAATTGCTGTTCACAGTGTTGTTTGGCCCCATGGGCCTGGTCCTGGCCCTTCCCTTGGCGGTGTGCCTGCAGGTGCTGCTGAAGGAAGTTCTGATCCATGACGTTCTCAACCGCTGGAAACCGGCTCGCCTCCCAACCCCACCATGACCAGCCGCAGCCTGTTGGGGATCCTCGCCCTTGTGGTGCTGGGTCTATTGCTCTGGGAGCTGAGGTGGGTCATGCTCGCCCTTTTCGGCGCTGTGGTGCTGGCGGTCGCCCTTGATGTCCCCATCACCATGCTGCGGCGGCGGCTGCCGCTCAACCGTCCCCTGGCCCTGGCGCTGGTGCTCGCCGCCCTCGTGGGCATCGGGGGTTGGCTTGGCAGCCTGCTGCTTCCTGACCTCCTGGAGCAGATCCAGCAGTTCGGCCAGTTGTTGCCGATGGTCGGCCAGCGCCTAGCCCCCCTGGCGGGCCAGTTACCCGGCCTGCGCCAACTGGAAGACCAGCTGGTGGCGGGCAACCTGTGGGACCGTTTACAACCCCTGGGCAGCCAACTGATCGGCGTTGCCGGAGGAGCGGCCAACAGCACCGTGCAGCTGCTGCTGATGGGTTTGCTCGCCCTGCTGTTTGCCCTCGACCCTCGCAGTCACCTGCGCCTGCTGATCGCCGCCACTCCCCGCTTCTACCGACCGCGGATGCAGACCCTGCTCCAGGCCTGCCGGGAGGCCCTGGGGGGCTGGCTCGCCGGGATGACCCTCTCGGCGGTGGTGGTGTTCCTGACCACCTGGGCGGGGCTAGTGCTGTTGCATCTGCCCCTGGCCCTGCTCAGCAGCCTGGTGTGTGGTCTCCTGACCTTTGTGCCAACGGTTGGACCCACCGCCGCCACCCTGTTGCCCTTGGCGCTGGGCTTGCTGGTGTCCCCTGCCACCCTCGTTCAGGTTCTAATCCTGAGGTTGCTGATTCAAAACGCCGAAGCGTTTGTGCTGACCCCTCTCCTCCTCAGCCGTACCGTCAACCTGCTGCCCACCGTGGCCCTGATCTCCCAGCTCTGCTTGGGCGCCCTCTTGGGATTACCAGGTCTGTTGCTGGCACTCCCCCTCGTCGTGGTGTTGCAGGTGATCAGTGAAGAGGTGCTGGTTCACGACGTGATGGACCACTGGGATCGACCCCAATCGCCAAAATCAAAAACCCTAATTTGATCCAATTATTTATCAAAATCGCCGGCTATAGTGATGCCAAAGTGATGGAAGCAGCAGCAAAACCATCACCGCTAAACCATGATTTTGAAAGGCGGCCAACACCGTTGTGACGGTGACTTGATCGAACAAGAGTTGAAGCTCAACCCTCAAGTCGACGATGGCTGCCACGCCAAGAAGGATCGGGACAACTGGGAGGACCCTGTTTCCCAAAGAAGAAGGGGGGAAGGAGGCGGTCTGGGGTGCGGGCCTACGGGTCATCGGCGAGACAGCACAGGCAGCAGGGTTGGAGCAAGACCAATGCTGGACCAGCTGCCCACAGCGATTCCGATGCTGAGGGCCATGGCAAACCAAAACAGACTGGAGCCCCCGAACAGCAACAGCCCCACAAGCGGCAGCAGGGTGGTCAACGATGTGTAGAGCGACCGGGTGAGGGTGGCATCAACAGCGACGTCCACCTGCTGAACCATCGGCAGATCACCAATTGTTTTTTTCTGTTCGCGGATCCGGTCGTATACCACCACCGTATCGGTAACGGAATAACCAGCCACTGTAATCAACGCAACGGCAAACAAGGAATCCACCTCCACCCCCGCCAGCAGCCCCAACCAAGCAAAGGCACCACAGGTGAACAACACATCGTGGGCGAGGCAGAGCAGGGCCAGAAAAGCAAAGACGCCGCTATAGGTGAAGGTGATGTAGAGAGCGATGGCGGCAAAGCTGACCAGAAGGGAGATCACGCTGGAACGCAACAGCTGGGAGCCCAGGGTGGGGCCGATAGTGTTGATCGCCGTGCCGGCTGGGGACAGGGGACCAATCTGGGCTTCAAGCTGGGCCACGAGGGCCTTGCTCTGCTCCGAGGCCAGGGCTGGAACCCGTAGCGTTAGGGATCGGCCGCCATCCAGGAGCTGGACCACGCTGCCACTGAGGTTTGGGGACCGCGAGCCCGGTTCTGGCGGCAGACTGATCACCGCTAACTGCTGTTGAACCTGACTGGTGGTGAGACCACCGCAGCTGTTGTCACAGGCTCGCTCCAGCTGAATCTGGGTGCCGCCGGTGAAGTCGAGGCCTGGCTTGAGCGGCGCACGGATGGTGGGGTTCAGCCAACACAGGGCCATACCTACCAGGCTGAGCACGATGCCAACGATGGAGCCGATCCAGGCGAGACGCCGGTGGCGGTTGATGCGGAAACGGGGAGAAGGGGCGACAGTCACAGAGAAAAGAGCAAGGCTCAGGCCACGGCGCTTGGCAGCTGACGGGCAGGCAGGAAGTAGGTCGGGCGGCGTAGGGCCGGATAGGTCATCAGCAGCCGCAACAGGGTGCGGGTGCAGGTGAGGGCCGTGAACAGGCTGAGCAGCAGGCCGATGGCCAGGGTGACCGCGAAGCCTTTCACCAGACCTGTGCCGAGGAAAAACAAGGCCGCACAACTAATCAGTCCGGTGACATGACCATCAAAGATCGAGGAGAAGGCCAGGGCAAACCCGGTGTCGATCGAGCGGATCAGGGTGTTGCCTGAACGCAGTTCCTCTTTCAAACGCTCAAAGATCAAGACATTGGCATCCACCGCCATGCCCACCGAGAGGATGAATCCGGCAATTCCCGGCAGGGTGAGCGTGACAGGGATCAAGGCATACATCGCCAGGTTGAACAGGGCATACAGGCTCAACGCCAACACCGCCACCATTCCGGGCAACCTGTACACCACCACCATGAAGACGGCCACCAGCGCGAGTCCGGCTAGGGCAGCGGAGAGGCTCGTGCGGATGTTCTCGGCTCCAAGGGAGGGACCGATGCTGCGCTGCTCAATCACCTTCACCGGCAAGGGAAGGGAACCGCCGCGGAGTTGCACTTCCAGGTCATGGGCCTCGTCGGCTGAGAAATTACCGGTGATCGTGGCGGCCCCTCCTGTGATTCCTGCCGACTTGAATTCGGGTCCAACGGTGGCCTCACTGATCGAACGGCCATCCAGGACGATGCCCAGCACCCTGCCGGTGCCGGCGATGGCCTGGGTGAGGGCCGCGAAGTTGTCGCCACCCTGGGGAGTGAATTTGAGGGTCACATCCCAATTGTTGCCTGTGGCTTGTTGCTGGCGACCTGCGGTCACCAGGTCTTTGCCGGCAATGGCCGTGGGGCCATAGAGCGCCACGATTCTTTGGTTCACGGCATCGAGGAGCAGCTTGAGCTGATCGGCTTCACTGCTGCCAGCGGGAACGGTCAGCCCGAGGCCCCGCAGGGCCTTGGCCAAATCCTCGGCCGAAAGATCAACCTTGGGCGATGGGGGGGAAGCCTGACCGTTGACCGGCTGGGGACGAGGCTGCCTTGAGGCAAGGACCGCTTCCGCCTGCCGCTTCAGGGGCAAGAGATTGGCCATTTCCCGTTCGGTGCCCGGCCGTTGGGAGCGGAATTCCAGCAGCGCCGTGCTGCCGAGCACCTTGGCGGCCCGGGTGGGGTCCTGCTCCCCAGGCAGCTGCAACACCAACTGATCGTTGCCGACAGTCTGCAGGGTCGATTCCGCCACGCCCAGACCATTGATGCGGCGCTCGAGCACCTCCTTCACCGCTTCGAGCTGTTCATGGTCCACGGAGCGAATCGCTCCGGCGGGCAAAACTTGAAGTGTCAGCTGGCTGCCTCCCCGCAGGTCAAGCCCCAGCTGGAGGCCAAAGCTGGCGACAAGGGCTCCGGCCGCAATGGCGAGGGCCAGGATCAGGGCAAACCACCCCTGTTGGCGTGCCATATCAAAGACCGCCCGCCTTGAGTTGCCGTGCGGCTTCCACTATCTGATGGGGCTGGATGATCGTCATATTTTCCAGATTACCGTTGTAGGGAGTAGGAATATCCTGGGATGAAAGCCGCACGGGACGGGCGTCTAAGTCATCGAAGCAATGCTCCGTGATCAGGGCAATCAACTCCGCACCGATGCCACCTGTTTTCATGCATTCCTCAACGACGAGCACCTTGTGGGTTTTACGGATCGAACGGGTGATCGTGTCCATATCAAAGGGCTTGAGACTGATCAGATCGATCAATTCAACATCCACTCCTTCTTGCTCTAGCTGCTGAATCGCCTTCAGGCAATGGTGGCGCATGCGGGAATAGGTGAGAATCGTGACATCTTTCCCCTCACGAACTAAATCCGCCTGATCGAGGGCGCACACGTATTCGCCGTCAGGGATATTTTCGGTCAAATTATAGAGTAAAACATGCTCGAAAAACAGCACGGGATTATTATCACGAATTGCCGCTTTCATTAACCCCTTCGCATTAGTGGGGGTGCTCACCGCAACAATTTTGATCCCAGGGACAGCATGGAAGTAGGCCTCCAGGCGCTGGCTGTGCTCGGCACCGAGCTGGCGTCCTACGCCTCCCGGGCCGCGGACCACCGTGGGAATCGTGAAGTTACCACCGCTGGTGTAGCGAAGCATCCCCATGTTATTGGAGATTTGATTAAACGCGAGCAGGAGAAATCCCATATTCATTCCCTCCACGATCGGTCGCAGCCCGGTCATGGCGGCGCCAACGGCCATGCCCGTGAAGCTATTTTCGGCGATCGGAGTATCCAAGACCCGCAATTCGCCGTATTTCGCGTAGAGATCCTTCGTCACCTTGTAGGAGCCCCCGTACTGCCCCACGTCCTCGCCCATGACGCATACGTGGGGGTCTCGGGCCATCTCCTCATCGATGGCATCACGCAGGGCATTGAACAGGAGGGTTTCGGCCACGAGGCGTCGTCTTCAAGAACGGCGGATCAACCGGCTGGCCCATGCCGAGATTGGCTGGCCCAGAGGTGGGGCCAACCTATCTCAGCCGCCCGCTGCGAAGGTGCTCAGAAGCAGCACCGAGAGCAGCATGGCCGGAAGCAGCAGGGACACCAGTAGGCCCAGGTCGTGGGGGGTCATCGATTCAACGGGGCTTCCAAGATGGAATACCAAGCCTAGGAAGGGGACGTGGTGCGCGCCGGCACCAGGCTGCGCACAAAGACCAGGGTGAGACCTACGCCGATGAAGGCGAAGCTGAAGGTGGCCAGAAAGGCCATGCCGATGATCAGGGTCTTGAGGGCCGTGGCGATGCTCTGGGCGACCCGAGCGTCGTAATGGGGGGGGTGGGCGACGTAGTAGGCCACGATCCTTTGGCTGAGCTGGAGGCACAACCAAGCCAGCACTCCGCTGGTGAGGGCCCCGGAGAGGAAGCTGAGGGGCCCCTTGCGCGCCGGCTCAGGCAGCACCTCGGAACGCTCAATGGCAGGGTTGGGATCACTCATTGGCCTGAACCGCAGCGCTCGTCCCCAGGCTGGCACCGGAACTGGTGCAGCGACAGCACCAGCTCTCGAAACCTGCCGCCGCCAGGGGACCTGCCAGGGCCGTGGCGGCCCGCCTGGCCGCCGCTAGATCGGCGAACAGGGCAAACAAACTGGGACCGGAACCGCTCATCGCCACCGCCAGCGCCTCCTCGGCGGCGGCCAACTGCGTCAACCCCTCGCTCACACTCGCCACCTCCGCGGCCACCACCGACTGGAGATCATTCCGCAGCCGCGGCAAGGGCCCCTCACCCCGCAGGGCCGCCACCAGGGGCCCCCGCCGCAGGACGGAACGGCGCTGCTCGAACTCGTCCTCGCGCTCCAGATAAAAATCGCCCCGCAGCTCCCGGCAGCGTCCGTAGGCCCAAGGGGTGGAGACCATGGCGTCGCCATGCTTGATCAGCAGCACCGCCAGGGCCGGTGGATCGCTCAACCCCGCCGTCTCCAGCACCTCCCCGCGCCCGAAACACAATTGGGTGCCCCCGTTGAGACAGAAGGGCATATCGGAGCCGAGGCCTGCCGCCACGGCATGGAGCTGATCGGCCGTTAACCCCAGCCCCCAGAGGGCGTTGAGTCCCACCAGAGCGGCGGCGCCATCACTGGACCCTCCGGCCAGACCGGCGCCGATCGGGATGCGTTTGGACAACGCGATCCGGGCGCCCAGTTCCGGCAGTCCCACATGGGAGCGCAATCGTTCCGCCGCCCTCACAATCAGGTTGTCGGCATCGGTCGGCAGGTCGGGGGCGTCGCAGTGCAGGTCAATGCGGCCGTCGGCGGTGGGCCGCATCGTGAGCGTGTCCACCAGGTCGAGGGTCTGCATGACCATGGCCAGTTCATGGAAACCATCGGGTCGTAGTCCCAAGACCTCCAGATGGAGATTGATCTTGGCGGGGGCATGGACCGTGAGCTCAGCCATCGTTTTCGGCCTCTCCGGAAGCCAAGCAGCGGCTCTGATTCAAACCGGCAGCCAAGGCCAGCCACTGGTCCGGAGCCAGCTCCTGGGGGCGCTGACCCAGATCCACACCCGCGGTAGCGGCCAAGTCCGCCAGGGGCGCGGCGGGTAGCAGGCCGGCCAGGGTGTTGCGCAACATCTTGCGGCGGGAGGCGAAGCAACGTCGGAGGAGCTGTTCCATCGCCCGTGCCAGGGCGGCGGACGGAAGCTGTTCGGCCCCGTGGGGTTCCAACAGGATCACCTCCGAATTCACCTTCGGCGGTGGGGTGAAGCAGCGGGGCGGCACCGCACACACGCTCTGACAGCGGGCCAACACCTGCATCCGCACGCTCAGGGCTGAGTAGCAACTGCTCCCCGGTTCGGCTCGGATGCGTTCCCCCACTTCCTGTTGCACCAACAACACCAGCCGCCGGTAGGGCGGTTGGACGGGGCGGTCCAGGCGACCCACCAACCTCTCCAGCAGAGGCCCCGTGATGTTGTACGGGATGTTGGCCACAACAATGTCTGGAGCCTGGAGGCCCTCGTCACGGAGATCCAGCTGCAGGGCATCGCCTTCCAGCAACCGAAACCGCTGATCGGCGCCGAACCGAAGGCGCAACCCCGCCACCAGATCCCGATCCAGCTCCACCGCCAGCAGGGAGGTCAGCGGCGATGCCAGGAGACGCTCGGTGAGGGCACCCCTGCCCGGGCCCACCTCGAGCACCCGATCTCCGCCTTGAAGGGCAGCGGCGGCCACGATCCGATCGAGCACGGTGGGGTCCATCAACCAGTGCTGACCAAAGCGTTTGCGGGCCCGATGGCCAGCGAAAGTCATGAACGGGGACGCGGGTTGGATCCAGATTGCTGCTCCGCCGTTCCCCGAGGGATGAACCCGGCCTAGACATCCGTCTAACTCCCCACAACGCGATGTCACCACAACTAACCCTGTTGACGGTCCTGCTGGGGATGGGCATGGCCCCGGCCCTGGCCGGAAATGCCACCGCCGAATCCATCTGGGATCGACAGAGCGCCCGCCAGCAAGCCCTGCAACAGGTTCCGACCGGTGCCACGGTGAGTCTCACCAGCTGCGAGGAGTTCAGCGTGGGACGGGGCGACAACAGTCGCTACCGCTGCACGGTCTGGTGGAACGATCCAGCCAAGCCCTGAGCTCCCGACGCTCAACGGGTCAATGGTCGACCGACAGCCAACGCACGACCCCCGATCCCGGGGCGAGCGGAACCAGGGCCAACACCAGCTGGACCCCAGTCGCCTGCCAAGCGGGATTCTGGGCTAACCAGCACGCCAGGGTGCGGCCCAGCCGGCGTCGCTTGCGGTGGTCGAAGGCGCCTACTCCCCAGCCATCACTGCCGCAACGGCGCCTCCCCTTCACCTCCACCATCAACAGCCGGCCTGGTTTCGCCATCAGCAGATCCATCTCTCCCCACCGGCAGCGCCAGTTACGGGCCACCATGGTCCAGCCGCGCTGCTGGAGCAGCCGCAGCACCCGTTGTTCGGCCCAGTCCCCCTGCCGTTGTTCGGGAGTGCGGCGCCGGCCGCCGGGGTGCGGACCTGGGGCTGACGGCAGGGGCATCGCAGATCGGCGGCGGATGCCACCAGGGTTCCCAGGCCCTGCCCGCAGACTCAAGCCAGCAAGGAACCTGAGCGCATCAAAGTTTCGATCTGCGCTGGGGACTGGGGGGGCGCCAGGTGATACCCCTGGCCATGGCGACAGCCAAGACTGATCAACATCTGCAGTTGTCGGGCCCGTTCGATCCCTTCCACCACCACCTCCAGCTCTGTATAACGAGCATAACTAATCAAGGAATCGATCATCGACTGCTGCATCTGGTCGTAATCAATGGCCGCAATCAGGCTGCGATCAATCTTGACACTCGTAAAAGGAAGCTCACGAAGCCGGCGCAACCCCGCATAACCACTGCCAAAATCATCCATGGCTAGGCCGAAGCCAAGCCGCCGTAGTTCGAGAAATTGGATTGCACCCACCCCAGCCAAATCGAGGAAACTGTTTTCGGCAATTTCAAGAATAATCCGCCCAGGAGTTAAACCATGCTGATCGAGGAGCCGTTGGAGTTCGCTGATCCATTCAGGTTCCCTCAGCCGCAGTGGCGAAATATTGATCGAAAGACGCTCCACCTTTAAGCCACTACGATCCCATCGGGCCAACTGGGATAGGGCCCGCTGGATCACCCTTTGCTCCAATAGCGCCATTTGTTGAGTGGCTTGGGCAACATCAATGAAATCCTCTGGATTCTGCTGACCAAGTTCAGGATCATGCCAGCGACAGAGCACCTCAACCGCCTTAATCGAACCGCTGGAAAGTTCCATAATCGGCTGATAAGCTAGCTCTAACTTGTCCTGTTCAATGGCACTTGCCAGGGGGTGGGCCAGCAGGCTAAGAAGTCGAACCTGCCGTTCCTCGGGTAAGGCAACGCAGCAGTTAGTGAAGGGATAGCGGTGGGTTTCATCGAGGGCCCGACCTGCCACCACTAGCAATTGGCGAAAATCATTTCCGTCGTCTTGGGCACGACTCACCCCCACCGACACCGAGGGCTCCAGCACATGTTCCGCCATGGTGATCGGAGCCTCCAGCAGGACCATCATCTCCTCTGCCCTGATCCTGGCCGCCTCGACGGTCAACATCCCAGGCAGGATCACCACCAGCCGATCACCTCCCTGGCGGGCGAGAAAGCCCGGCGAAGGCAGGGCTTCCGTGAGACGACGAACTAGCTCCTCCACCAGGGCCTCAGCCGCCGTGACTCCGAGCTTGCCGCGGATGAGATCAATTTGCAGCAACTCAATCATGAAGAGCCCATACCCTGCTTGCTGGTAGCCCTGGCTGATTTGATCCATCTCCGCCAGGCTGACCAAGGGCTCCAGCAGCTCGAGCAGCAACCAGGGGACTGTCGCAGAGCCACGGATTTGCAGGGGTCGGAGCCGGACCGGCACGCTGCACGGCTGATTGAGGCGACGGCTGGTGCGGCCTGCCTCGAGATTTAATTGGCCATAGAGCATGGAGTCTGGTTCGGACGGCAGGGTGGCTGGGTTCAGATCACACAGACGTTGCAAGGGCACCTTGGAGAGCTCCCCCGCAGATCGCCCCAAGCGGCTGGCGAACTTACGGTTGAACACCACCACACAACCTTGGCCATCGCACAACGCCGCAGCAGAGGACCACGCCTCCATCAAGCCCGCGAGTGCCCCTGCGTGGGATCCAACCGAACTGCCGCTCATGACTTCAAAAACCAAGGCGCCGAATAATGTGAAGAAGATTGCAGAAACAAGCATTCAGGCCAGCAAGGCCTCGGGAACAAGCTAAGTCAGAGAACAAAAGACTGTTGATACGAGGCCTCATCGCAGACTTTTCGCGAGTGGAATTCCGCGTTGCACCAAGATCAGGCTTGAGACACGATTTACACCTGCATCTGAAGGGGTGCGACAAACTCTAAACTAGTGCTCCACGGAGCGCAACAGCTGACAGCCCCTTGCATTCATAATTTTGCATGACAACTTTTGCAATTAGCTGTCATTCCCCATGTTTTGAAAATTGATTTTGTTCTATTTCCATCATTAGAGACGGCCTCGAGTGGATCAACCGCGGGCGTCGCCAACTTGTCGAAAGGCAATTCACAGGCGTAGCGCCCTGCTGCTTCTGCCCCCCATGCCCCCGCTGGCGAAGCTCTCGGCGCTCCTGCCTTTGGGCCAGAGGTTGTCCCAGCCCTTGGCCTCAGTCTCCACTGGCCTTGCCCGAGAGCGTCGTTGGTGGCCAGGAAGGCGTAGGCGGCGCCATGGGCGTCCTTGACGCTCGGGAGGCTGCTGAAATTCGGCATGGCGGGCGGCCTGGAGGGGTCATCAGAAACTTGGCTGCATTTTGAGAGCCCCCGGCCCTTCCAATCCACCTACAGATGTAGGGGTGAGGTGTTCAGGGGCGGGGCACCAGCAGCCCCAGGGCGATCGCCCGGCTGAGCAGCTCGGTGCGATTGGCGGCCCCCAGCTTGCGGCAGAGGTTGCCCACGTAATCGCGTACCGTCGTAGCGGCAATCTCGGCCTGCTGGGCGATCTGCTTGTTGGTGAGGCCCCGCGCCAGCCCTTCCAGCACCTGCCGCTCGCGGCCGCTGAGCACCACCGCCCCTGACTCCAGCCGTTCGCGGAGGAAGGGATCCAGGTAGGTATGGCCGCGCCGAAGCGCTTGCAGGGCCCGGATCACGACACCGGTCCCAAAGCTCTGAACATGGACGATCGCCTGGGCCTGGCAGTCCGCCAGGGTTGCGGTGGTGAGCCAGTGGTTGTCCTGCACCAAGACCATGATCTGGAGGGCCGGCTCCAGAGCCCGCAGCCGCCGCGTCAGCGCCCGGCCCTGGTCGCTGCCGAGCGAATCGGAAAGAACCACCAGCGGGGCCCCCAAGCTGCCCTGCTGCAGCTCCTGTTGCACGAGATCCCACACCTCCTGCTCAGTGATGCCACAGCCGCGCAAGATCGGATGCTGTGCCGCCAGCCCCAGCCGCGCCGCCATGTGCACCTCCAGCCACGAGCCACTGCCGAACACGATCGGCCAGCCCCCCAGCAGCCCGTTCACCAAGCGGGTGCGCCGCAGGAAGCCAATGCTGCCCGGCACGAAGCGCAGGGACTCGCCCGCGGTGGCGAACATGAGCGGCTCACGGTGGGGGGCGCCGATCGGATCAGACATCACGGACACCCTCCACAATAGTCAAATCTTCTGAAATTCTTATATAGCCTGGAACCGTCCTACGTCGCCACCAAACTTGGCTCCCCCAGAGCCCGGTGACAACCACCAGCCCAAACAGAGCGCGATCTGATCTCAGGGGCAAAATGTGGCGATTCAGGCGGTTGGTCTGCCACCTCTTAGGTCGTATCGACCTGCTGCTTCCGAGCCCCAGGGCTTGCCTTGCCTAGGCTCCTGCTTCGTCGTTCCCTCACCAGATGCGAGGCCCCTGTGCGCCGCTGATCGGCCTGTTCGCCTGCCTGGCGCTGGTTGTTGCCACCGGGCTCTGGAACCCCGCCCCCGCCTTGGCAGCCATGGACTACGCCAAACAGGTGCTGATCGGCGCTGACTTCCATGGCGCCGACCTGCGGGGGGTCACGTTCAATCTCACCAATCTCCGCGACGCCAACTTCGCGGAGGCTGATCTGCGTGGCGCCAGCCTGTTTGGCGCCAAACTTCAGGATGCCGATCTCCACGGGGCTGACCTGCGCGACGCCACCCTGGATTCGGCGGTGCTGGACGGCACCGACCTGCGCAATGCCCGTCTCGACGACGCCTTCGCCTTCAACACCAAGTTCAGCCACGTTCGCGTTGAGGGTGCCGATTTCAGCAACGTTCCCCTCCGCGCCGATGCCCGCAAGCTGTTGTGCGCCGACGCAAGCGGAACCAATCCGCTCAGCGGCCGTGCCACCCGCGCCACACTGGATTGCCCCTGAACCGTCTTCGTCGGTCATGAGCTTCGATGCCCGCAGCCGGGAACGCCTGGAGTCCTTGGGTCGCCAACTGCCGCAGCGGCTGCCCCCGCCCGTGACCGGGCCCGCCTCCCCGTCCGAGCCGGTCCAGAATCCCCGGCGTCACAAGGTGGAAACCGAACAGGATCCGCAGCAATTGTTTCGCGAGCTGATGGATGTCAGCCCCGATGGCACGGTTCCTCCCCATCTGATGGACCGTCTGCGCCAAATCGAACACCGCCGCGATGCACCGATTCAGGCGGTGTCGGCGGCCGGGGCAGCGACCGGGGGAGCGGCGCCGACCCCGAACCAATCTGGAGTCCGCTCCGGTCGGCAGCCGATTCGCTCCTCCGACCGTGAACAACGGCTCAAGCGTTCCGAATCGCCAGAAGCCAGCGCGCTCTACACCGCCTTTCAGCAACTCCTGCTGGAGGATGACTCCCTGGACTGAGGCCCCGACAGGCCTTTTCTGTTCAGTCCTGGGGCGGCTCCAGTTGAATGGTGCTGTGGGCGATGCCCAGCTTGGCCAGCCGCCCCTTGGCCTCATGGAGCAACTCCATATCGTCAACATCGCTGTCGAAGCGCCGTTTCAGGTGGGCCGTCAGGGCGTTCTGAGACGTGCTCATCCCCCACACATGCAGATGGTGCACGTCCACCACCCCCGGTAGGCCCCGCAGGGCCTGATCCACCGCGCTCAGCTGAATGCCCGGTGGCACGGCGTCGAGGGCGACGGCCAGGCTCTCCCGCAACAACGTCCAGCCGCTCCAGGCCACGGCCAAGCCAACACCGATGGCCGTGATCGCATCCAGCCAAACCCAATGGGTGAGGGCCACGAGCAGGGCACTGACCAAGACCGCTGCCGAAACGGCCGCATCGGTGAGGAGATGCACCACCGCCGCCCGGCGATTGAGATCATGCTGATGGCCGGAGCCGAACAGGCGGGCCGACAGCAGATTGACGGCAATCCCCACGGCCGCGGCGGCGGCCACCGGCAGGCTGACCAGGGCCACGGGCTCGGCCAGTCGCTGGATCGCCTCCACCACCACCACGGCCGAGGCCATCAGGATCAGCACCGCATTCACCAACGACGCCAGTTGGGTGCTGCGCCCGAAGCCATAGGTAAAGCGTTCGGTGGTGGGCCTACCGCTCAGTCGTTCCGCTCCCCAGCCGAGCAATAACCCAGCCACATCGCCGAGGTTATGCACGGCATCCCCGATCAGGGCCAGGGAACCGAAGCCGAAACCGATTGCCAACTGCAACCCCGACAGTCCGGTATTGAGGACGATGCTCCAGCGGAAGGCGGCCGCCGAAGCGAGCCGATGCTGATGTTGATGGCGATGGGGCTGGCGTTGAATCTCCACGGCCGGATGGGCCTGGGAATGCTGGTGGTGGTCGTGGTGGTTATCCATCACCGCAGAGCTTGCCAGAAGGAAGCTCCGGCAAACGCCAGGAACAGGCCACCACTGAGCTGATAGAGCAATCGTTCACTGATACGACCGCCGATCCAGCGCCCCGCCCCGACCGCCAGCCAAGTGACGGCCGCGTGACCCGTGAGGGTCCCCAGCAGCAGTCCAAGAAAGGCGAACCCCGGAGCGGTGGCCAACAGAATGGTGGCGAACTGGGTGCGATCCCCAAGTTCGGCAATAAACACCAGAGTGAACGCCTCCCAGATCACCGGCCAGGCGCCCTGAATCTTCTGGTGCGTCTCAGCGGCATTCACGGCCGCCTCCGCCTCCTCCGCCTCCCCCTCCGCAGCGGTTCCCCCCATCCCCCGTGCGTCGTTGAGCAGCTTGAGCCCAAATATCAGAAACAGACCCGCCGCCAGCCACGGCACCACATTGGCGGGCAACAGCTCCCGCAGGCCGTAGCCCAGGCCCAGGGAGATCAGGGTGACCGCGGCCAAGGCAAGGAAGGCCCCCAGAAAGACCCAGCGGGGGCGATGGCGCGCCGCCAGGATCAGGGCCATAAAAAAGGTTTTGTCGCCCAGTTCAGCCAAGGTGATAGCCGTGAGGCTGGAGCCAAAGGCCGCCAGGGCTGGATCGCCGGATGAAGCAATGACCATGTCTTCAGATTGCCTTGGCACCCGTCAAGTTGTCGTGCACGACGGACACAGCCCGTGGGCTGATGCCATCAGCCGCTTGGTAACTCCACCGCAAACACACAATGCCCCGGCCGGCCATCCACCAAGCGGATCTCGCCGCCATGGTTGCGGGCGATGGCCCGGGCGATGGCCAAGCCCAGCCCACTGTGGCCCGGCTCCGGGGCGGCGATGCCTTCGCCCTGCCAAAAACGCTCAAACACGCGCTTCTGATCCTCGGCAGCGATGCCGCCACCGCTGTCGATGATCTGCACCACCAGTCGCAATCTGCTGCGATGGAGCCTCACCTGCACCACACCTCCCTCGGGGCTGTGATCAATGGCATTGACCAGCACATTGGTGAACAGCCGCTGCAGCTGCTCCGGCTGCCCCCACAGCCTGCCGCCCTCTGCCTTCTCCGCTGTGTCCAGCTGCAATGTCACCTGCCGCGCCGCCGCTCGGGCCTCGTAAAAATTGAGCAGGTCCTCCAGCAACTCGCTGAGTTCAAAACGCTGCCATCGGGCGCCCTGGCTTCTCCCCTCCCCCACGCCCTGCTCGTGGCGTGCCAACAACAGCAGATCGTCCAGCAACACCGCCATCCGTGTCGCAATCCCATCGATTTGCACGATCAATTTCTGATTGGGGGGGGTGCTGGTCGGCTCGCCCATCGCGGTCGCCAGCACGGTGCGCATCAGGGTGAGGGGATGGCGTAACTCATGGGAAGCATCCCCAGTGAACCGTTCCAGCGCCCAGACCTGGCGTTGCAGGGGCGCCGTTGCCGCCCGCAGCATCTGCCGTCCCACCAGCAGGGCCGCCAACGTGGCACACACACCTCCCAACATCAGACCGTTGCGTAGGTGTTGCAGATCCTGCTCAAGGGTCCGATTGGATACGCCAACCTGGACGTAACCATCCAGTTTCGGTGCTACCCCATCACCGTGACGTGGCAGGGTCTGGACCGGTTGCCAGCGGGCGACGCCACCGGACCAGCGCTGCCAGGTGGACGTCATCCGCGGCTTCGGGGGTGGTGGCAGTCCCAGTCCGCCCTGCTCATCGATCAGTTGGCCGGCGCTGTCAAACCACCGCACCCGCTGCTCGCCCCGATCCTGAACCGCCACCACCATGCGGTCGTCGTTGAAGCGACGCTCATTGTTCGGCTCATGAAACTCATGGGCCAGCAAGGGCAGTTGGCTGGAGGCCACCTCCACAAGGTGATTGACCTCCTGCCGCTGGGCGCGCTGGTATTCCTCCGCAATGACGCTATAAGCCGCCACGCCAAACGCCGCCAGCAACAGCCCAGCAAAAGTGATCACCTGGAGCCCGAGCCGCTGCTTGAGCTGCCGAAACTCAGCCGGTGTGGGTGGGGTTGAGGCGGTAGCCAAGGCCGTAGACGGTTTCAATCAGATCAGGAGGACAGCCCGCCCGGGTGAGCTTGAGCCGCAGGTTGCGCATATGGGCCTTGATCGTTTCCTCGCCCACTTCGCGCCGGCCGGTGGAACTCTCGTCCAGCAGGCTGCTCTTGCTGCAGCTCTCCCCACCGGCCCGTAACAGGGTCTCCAGCAGCAGGGCCTCCTTGCGGGTGAGCTCCAACCGCTCCGCCCCGATCCACAGGGTGGTCTGCCCTGGCGCCAGGCGCAACTCCCCCCAGTGCAGTTCCTGGTTCAGGGGCCGCTGGGAGCGCCGCAACAGGGCACGGATCCGCGCCTGCAACACCGCCGGATCAAACGGTTTGACGACGTAGTCATCGGCGCCGCGATCGAGTCCCTGCACCTTGGAGGCGCTGGAATCACGGGCGGTCATCATCAGGATCAGGGGCTGATGACCATCGCGTTGACGCAGCTGGCGGCAGACCTCCAGTCCGTCGACATCGGGCAGGGTCAGATCGAGCACCAATAGGTCGTAGGCATGGCTGGCCGTCAGGGCCAGGGCGCCATCTCCGTCAGCAACGGTTGCCACCGCATAGCCCCACTGACCCAGCAAACGCTGCAGGGCGCGGCGGAGATCGGTATCGTCTTCCACGACCAGCAGGCGCATCGAGGGCGCAGGGGGACTGCAACAGATTTCATCGACAAGCTTGCCCGCAGAAGGGCGCACATTTCGACGAAAAACAATCATTTCAACAAAATAGTACAGATGAACTAACCTGGGCGACCCTGGGCTCGCGCTCCATGTCCACCGATTTGCCCACCGATTCGCCAACCCCATCGCCAACCTGCTCGCCGGCCCCATCGCCCAGCGGCAGCTCCCTCCCCCAGCCGCCGGGTGTCGACCTCAACACCCTGCTGATCCGCCAAGCCACGCCCACGATCCTGCTGCGCGTCAACGGCGAGTCCATGCAGGGTGCCGGCATCCACCATGGCGATCTGGTGGTGGTGGAGCGGAGCGACCAGGCCCGGGCCGGAGAGATCGTGGTGGCCCGGCTGGCGGAGGGCTTCACCCTCAAGCGGCTGGTCTGCCACCGCCAGCGCTGGTGGCTGGAGGCCGCCCATCCGGCCTATCCGCCCCTGCCCCTGCCGGAGGACGCCAGGGACGGTGAACTCTGGGGCGTGGCTCGGCACGTGATCCGCCAGCTATGAACGGCGCCGAACCGGAGTGGGGGGCGCGAGGCCACCGGCAGGCCACCGTGCTGATCGACGCCAACAACTTCTATGCCTCCTGCGAGGCGGTGCTCGATCCCACCGTGGCTGGCCGCCCCCTGGTGGTGCTGTCCAACAACGACGGTTGCATCGTGGCCCGCAGCGCCGCCGCCCGTGCCCTCGGCATCCCGATGGGGGCCCCCTGGTTCCAGGTGCGACAGGCCCTGGAACGCCAGAACGTGATCGTCCGCAGTTCCAACTACGGCCTCTATGCGGACATGAGCCAACGGCTCATGGCCACCCTCGAACCCTGGCTGGAGGAACTGGAGGTGTATTCCATCGATGAGGCGTTCGGCCGGCTGCACCGCCCCGCCCGCAACGGCGATCTTCACGCCTGGGGGCAACAGCTTCGGAGTCAGGTGCACCGCCATCTCGGGTTGCCGGTGGCGGTCGGAATCGCCCCCAACAAGGTGTTGGCCAAGCTGGCCAATCGCAGTGCCAAACAGGATCCTGCCCACGGCGGCGTGTTTGATCTGGGGGCCATCGCCAACCCAGAGCCCTGGCTGGAGGCGATCGCCATCGAAGACGTCTGGGGCATCGGCCGCAAGCTGGCCCGCTGGTGCCGCCTGCGGGGCGTCACCAATGCGCGCCAATTGCGGGATCTACCGCCAGGGGAACTGCGGCGCCGCTGTGGCGTGGTGGGGTTACGGCTGCAACAGGAGCTGCAGGGCCAGCTCTGCCTCCCCCTGCAGCCCATGCCAGCCGCCAAGCGGGAGACCTGCGTCAGCCGCAGCTTCAGCACCCCGGTGGACACCGTGGAGGCCCTGCGGGAAGCAATCGCCACCTATGTGAGCCGCGCCGCCGAAAAGCTGCGACGACAGGACCAACGGGCCGGCACCATCACCGTCTTTGTGCGCAGCAGCCCGTTCAACGGCACCAGCTTCTACACCAATGCGGCCACGGTGCGGCTGCCGCTCCCCAGCCAGGACACCGCCGTGTTGCTGCGGGCGGCCCTGCCCCTGGCCGAACAGCTGCACCGGCCCCACAAGCCGCTGCAGAAAGCCGGCGTGCTGCTCCAGGAGCTGCAACCCAACGACCTGCTGCAGCATCACCTGCTGGCCCCCCTGCCCGAAGCCGAACAACGCCGTCGGGAAGCCCTGATGGCCACGATCGATGCCCTCAACCACCGTTACGGCAGCGGCACGGTGCAATGGGCAGCCTGCGGCCTGCGGCCCACGTGGGCCATGCGCCGCTCTCGCCTTTCGCGGGCCGCCACCACGCGCCTGGAGGACATCCCGGTGGTGCGAGCCTGAGCCGTCAATCCTCGCGGGCCAGGGCGGCCACGATCATCGCGGCGGAGAGGGGGATCCGCTCCAGGGGGTCGGCGTTGTCGAGATAGGCCTCAAAGGAGCTGAACCGCTCCAGGTAGGGATCCGCCCCTGGGACCGCACAGGCGGCCTCCCAATCCCCATCCTCCGGACAAACGGTGGCAAAGCAAGCCAGCGCTTCGGCCAGATCTCCCCCATCGCCGATCGCCTCGCCGTGCCAGAACACCTCCAGAAAGGCCATGGCAGCGCCGATGGATGGGAGCAGGAAGGTTAGACCGCGGCTCAGAGTCCGTTCCAGAGGCAGGCCACCTGATTGCGACCGTTGCTCTTGGCCAGGGCCAGGGCCCGATCGGCCCGCTGGAGCAGGGCGGCGAAGGAGGGATCGGAGGGGCCCAGGCCCGTAAGGCCACCACTGATGTTCAGCACCACGTCCGAATGGCGGTGGACTCCGGGCATGAGGGGCACAGCCAGGCGCAGCTGCTCGGCCAGGTTGAGGGCCTCCTCCGCCCCCATGTTCACCATAAGCAGACCAAATTCCTCATCCCCAAGGCGGGCGGCATAATCCTGCTCACGAAGAAAGGTACGACTAAGTCGACAGAGATCGAGCAGCACCTGGTCACCGGCCAGATGCCCCCAGCGATTATTGATTTGCCGAAAATTGTCAATGTCGAACACCAACAGGGACAGGGGGTGGCCATCGGCCCGGGCCCGACGGAATTCCCGTTCACCGATCACCAGAAATGCCTGGTGCGTGGGCAGACCTGTGACGGGGCAGAGACTGGCCTGGTATCGCAGCTCCAGCTCATGCATCACCAGATCTGCCAGCAATTGCAGTTGATGGGTCTGCACCGCAGTGATCTGGCGGGGCTGCCGATCGATCACACAGAGCGTACCTAAATTATGGCCCTCGAGGGAACGCAGGGGGGCACCGGCGTAGAAGCGCACATGGGGCTCACCCACCACGAGCGGATTGGCGCAGAAACGCTCATCGACCAGGGCATTCGGGACCACCATGACCCCTGAGCCATTGATCGCATGGGCGCAGAAAGCCGAGGAACGCGGTGTTTCGCTGATTTCAAGGCCATGACGACTCAGGAACAATTGCCGGTTGTCAGTAACGAGTGAAATCAGCGCGATCGGGACATTGAACAGAGAACTGGCCAGCTCAACAATGCGATCGAAATGAATATCACTGGCCATGCCGATGATGCCGTGCCGTTCAAGATCGCGGAGGCGCTGATCCTCGTCGGCGGGTATCGGAAAGGCCGGATCGGAAGCCATGCGGCGAACGGCACTATCTGGACCTTAAGCAGCAGGGCTGGCACCGTAGAGAAACCCCTGGACTGGGCTCAGGCGGCCGGTTGGAGCACGCCCTCCGAGGACACGATTTCTTCAAAAGCAGCGCAACGGTGCTGGTCGAGTTCGTTGAGATAGCGGCGCTCGCTGTAGTACGCCTGCTGAAAGCGCAGGGCGTCGCCGTTCAACTCAGCGAACAACGCTTCGATGCGCGCTTCCATGTCGGCACCGGCTGCGCGCAGCAGGGCATCACCGGCGGTGGCGGTGTCCGGGGCGCCGGCGGGGGTGGCCTCCTCCTGCAGCAGTCGGGCGATGCAGTGCTCCAGGGTCTGCAATCGCTGGCTGCTCCAGGCATTCAGCAGATGGCGGCAGCGCTTCTCGGTGGCCACCCTGGCCCGAAGCGCCAGGGCCCCCCGTAACTCCAGCAAGGGCTGACGCAGGATCAGCTGCTGCAGTTCCGTCGGCTGCAGCAGCGGGGTCAACCGATCCAGCAACGCGCTCTGATCCACCAACAACCGGTCCGCCAGCAGGCGAGGCAGGTCGAGATCAGCCAACTCGACACCGGGATCCTGACCCCGATTGATGGTTTCCAACCGGCCCACCCCCAGGTTGTCCTCCTCCAGCTCACTGATCGCCGCCCAAAGCTGGCGATGGTGGCGGAAACTGAAGTCTTCCTGTTCCCATTGGCGCAGCTCGCGGCGGATTGTGCCGCGCTGGGCGGGGTGGTGGAGATAGAGCATCAACTGGCTGGCCTCCGCCCGTTCCTGGACGCTGGCGGCGCCGGGTTGCTCCCAGCGGGCAGCCCGACCATGCCAGCGCTGACCCTTGACCTGTTGGCGCAGGTCGTCCTCCAGCTGCATGGCCAGCCGGGCCTGGCCACCGGAAAGCCGTTCGGCCACCTTCTGGAGGTAGTGGCTGCGCACGGCGCTCTGGGGCAATTTGCCCAGCAGGGCCACCAGGGCCGCCACCACCTGCTGAAACTGATCGGCCTGGGCGAGGTCGCGGCCGGCGAGCACCTGTTCGATCTGCCAATCCAGCCAGAGCGGCGCGCCATCGAGCAGGGCGCGGTAGTCACCGGCGCCATGGACCTTGAGGAACTCATCGGGATCCTTGCCGGCGGGCAACTGGAGCACCCGCAACTCCAGCTGGCCCTGGAGCGCCAGTTGTTCCACGGCGCCGATCGCCCGCTGGGCGGCCCGCACGCCAGCCCCATCGCTGTCGAAGTTGAGGATCAACCGCTTGCTGTCGCAACAGCGGCAGAGCTGGGTGATCTGCTGACTGCTGAGGGCGGTGCCCAGGGCCGCCACCGCATTGCCGATGCCGGCCGCATGGAGGGCGATCACATCGAAGTAGCCCTCCACCACCACCGCCCGATCCGCCCGTCGGATCGGATCGGCGGCCCGATCCAGACCGAAGAGATGCTTGCCCTTCTCAAACACCTCCGTCTCCGGAGAGTTGAGGTATTTGGGCTCGGCGCCATCGAGGCTGCGACCACCGAAGCCGATCACCCGACCCTGACGATCCCGGATCGGCACCATCACCCGATGGCGGAAACGGTCGTAGAACCCATCGCCACCCTTGCGCGCCACCACCAGGCCGGCGGCCTCCAGCAACTCCGGCCCCAGCCCTTCCACCTGCCCCAAATGGCCCAGCAGGCCGTCCCAACGTTCCGGGGCGTAGCCCAGCTGGAACGCCTCCAGAGTGGCCTCACTGAGGCCGCGGGACTGGCGGAGATAGGCCAGGGCCGGCTGCCCCTCAGGGGCGCGCAACTGCCCCTGGAACCACCCCGCCGCCAGGGCCAGCACGCGATGGAGGGCCTCACGGCGGGAGAGTTGCTGGCGCAGCCGCTCCTGCTGGGGGCCCTCCACCGTTTCCACCGGCAACTGGTAGCGCCGGGCCAGCTCCATCACCACATCGGCGAAGCTGCTGCGCTGCAGCTCCATCAGGAATTTGATGGCGTTGCCGCCGGCACCACAGGAGAAGCAGTAGTAGAACTGCTTCGCCGGCGACACCGTCATCGACGGGGAGGTGTCGTCGTGGAACGGGCAGATGCCAACAAATTCCCGCCCTTTTTTCTTGAGCACCACGTGCTCACCGACCACGTCAACGATGTCGGCCCGCTCCTTGACGGCCTCGATCGTGCGGGGGTGAAGTCGGGGCAGGGACACGACGGGCTCCAGGGCAGGTCCGGCAGGCCTGGAGCCGCCGCCACGACCGGAGCCCGGCCATGAGCGACAGACACCAGCCCTTGGGTCCTGAGAGGCCCCATTCTGGGGCATCACGCCAGGGATGGGGCCAGGACCGGAGCGCCGTCCTGGGAATGATGGGCAGCGCCTTCAGCTTCAGCCTGATGGCCGTGTGCGTGAAACAACTGGGGGGGCGGCTCCCGGTGGCGGAGCTGGTGCTGGCGCGGGCCCTGGTGAGTGTGGTCCTGAGCTGGCTGCTGTTGCGCCAGGCGGGGGTGTTCCCCTGGGGCCAGCGCCGGGGACTGCTGGTGATCCGGGGTCTGGTGGGCAGCCTGGCCCTGCTCTGCGTCTACCTGGCGATCACGCGGTTGCCCCTGGCCTCGTCCACGGTGCTGCAATACCTCTACCCCAGCATCACGGCCCTGTTGGCCTGGCCCTGGCTCGGGGAGCGGCTGCGACGGCGCAGCCTGCTGGGCCTGGCCTTGGGCTGGCTGGGGGTGCTGCTGGTGTGCCAGCCGGCAGGGGGGATGGGTCTGGGGCTGCAGCTGTTTCCAGGGGCCAGCCCCCTACCGCTGGAGGGAACCCTGGCGGCCCTGGCCGGCGCCCTGCTCACGGCCTTGGCGTACGTGAGCGTGCGCGACCTGGGCCGCAGCGAACATCCCCTGGTGATCGTCTTTTATTTCCCCTTGGTGTCCGTGCCGTTCAGCCTGCCCCTGGTGCTGCTGCAGCCGGTGTGGCCCGCCCCCCAGGACTGGATCTGGCTCCTGGGGGTGGGGATGTTCACCCAACTCGGTCAGTTGGGCGTCACCCTCGGCCTCACCCAGCTTCCGGCCGCCCGGGCCACCACGATCAGCTACATGCAGGTGGCCTTTGCCGCACTCTGGGGCTGGTGGCTGTTCGGCGAAACGGTGAATGGCTGGACCAGCCTGGGGGCGCTGCTGATCCTGGCGGCGGCCCTGGTGGGGCGCTGAACGGGTGGGGGTTGAAGGGAGGGGTGGGGTCAGCCCCGCCCGTTGCGTTCACCCGGCAATGGCAACGGGTCGGAAATCCAGCGTTGCTGGTCGGATTCGACGCCGCTGGGACGGGCCAGGCGCCAACTCTGACCCCGCTCGCCCCGCTGCAGGTACAGCTCGAAGGGGCTGTCCACCCGGATCGGGTCCCCGGGGAGGCGCCAGTCGAAGTGCCCAGTGAGGCGCACTCCGGCGGCGCTGCCGATCGACAGCCGTTGCTGGTGCTCCACCCGCACCCGACTCACCTGGGGCAAGCCCTGGGCCTCCAGGTCGAGGGCTTGGGCGATCGCCCCCTGGGTGAGTTGGATCTGGAGGGCCAGGGCATCGAGCAGCACCGCCTGGGGCGGCTGCCCCGCTCCGCCGCAGCCCCCCAGGGGCAGCAGCAGGACCAGCGCCAGCAACAGCGACGCCAACGCCTGGCGGAGCAACGGGGGGCTTGGCAGGGCGGGCAGCATGGGGCGTGACGCACGGATTCCCATGATCGGCTGGCTGCAGGGTGAACTGGCGGAACCCTGGCAGCGGGGCCACCGTTGCGGAGCGCTGGTGCGCTGCCAGGGGGTGGGTTATGAGGTGCAACTCAGCGAACGCCACTGGCGTCAGCTGCCGCAGTCAGGGGCACAGCTCACCCTGCATGTGCATCAGACCATCCGGGACGACGGCTGGACGCTCTACGGATTCGCGGATCGCCAGGAACGGGACCTGTTTCGGGAGTTGGTGGCCGTAAGTGGCGTCGGTCCCCAGATGGGCCTTGGGCTTCTGGGAACCATGGACTGTGGCGCGCTGGTGCGAGCGATTGTGCAGGGGGACCTGCGCCAACTCACCCAGGCACCGGGGGTGGGCAAACGCACCGCCGAACGGTTGGCGGTGGATCTGCGCCGTCGCCTGCAGGAACGCTTCCTCGGGATCGTGGACGACGCAACGGAGCTGGATGGCCTCGGCGGTGGCGCCATGCCCGCCGGCGACGATGTCCAGATCACCCTGGCGGCCCTGGGCTATGAACCCCTGGAAATCCAGCGGGCCCTGAGGGCGGTGGCCTCCATGGAGCTGCAGGAACAGGAGGGGGCGGAGGCCTGGATCCGGGCCGCCCTGCGCTGGCTGTCACGCCCAGCCGCTTAAACGCCTCCACGAAAGATGGTCTCCCCGAGAGTTAAGATGGTTGTTTGCAACGTTGGGCCCGGGGCCGTCCATGCCGCTCACCACCACGAAGAAGCAGGAGCTGATCAACTCCCACCAAACCCACGGCACCGATACCGGTTCGGTGGAGGTTCAGGTGGCGATGCTGAGCGAGCGCATCAACCAGCTCAGCGGACACCTGCAGAAAAATATTCACGATTTCTCCTCTCGCCAGGGATTGCTGAAGATGATCGGTCGCCGCAAACGGCTGCTCGCCTATCTCCGGGCTGAGAGCGAACAGCGCTATGCCGCCTTGATCGAGAAGCTGGGCATCCGCGGCTGAGGTTCCACCATGGCCCGCAAGCAGGATTCCAAGTCCATGCCTCCGTCCGGCGGTCAGGGCATCGGTGCCAAGACCAACCAGCCAAGCTCCGGGCCCGCCAAGGAAAAACCGCTCAGTGGAAAACCGCTTAGGGGAAAGTCGCGCAGCGGCAACTCGCGCAGTTCCCAGAAAGCCATTCCCGATGCTGTAGCCAACAGGATGATGCGCCGCATTGCCCTGGCAACGGGGGTGCCGACCGCGATGGGAATGGCCGTATTCGTGGTCAGCTATCTGCTGATCAGTCGCGGGATTGCGGACATCCCCACCGGCGCCACCCTGGTTGCCTCCGGTGGCTGCTTCCTGTTGGGGGTGGTGGGCCTGAGCTACGGGGTACTTTCCGCCAGCTGGGAGGAGACCGCCGGCAGCCTGTTGGGGATGGAACAGATCGGGCTGAACATCAGCCGGGTGCGGCAATCGGTTCGAGCTATGGGCCAGGCTGGCCAAAATCCGCCTGGCTGATCGGTTCGGTCCCAGGATCTAGGGCTGCCTTCAAGGGGCAAGGGGAGATCGCAAGCAGGCTCGAAAATCGGCCGAGGCGAGGGTTTGGACCGTGGCTGGGGCATCAGCAACGCAAAACTGGCTGCCCAGCCGCACATAACGGCTCTGGTCGGCCTGTTTGACCAGCGCCACCACCGGCACCCGTACTCCGACCTCCTCAAGGGCCGGCCGATGGCGAGTAAGACATTCGCGCAGCCGATGCTGAATCGCAATGTCCCCGGCCTGATCAGCGTCCAGTTCCACCAGCACCAGTTGGAGATCTTCGATGCTGCGACAGTCATCGACGATGAGTTGGACCCGGTCATCGCGGCGATCGACGGATCCCCAGAGGAGCAACCGAGCATCCACCATCAGGTGATCCGCGAGGCGCGCGTAGGTTTTAGGAAAAACCACGGCCTCGCACGACCCCGTGAGGTCCTCAAGTTGCAGGATGGCCATGCGATCGCCCTTGCGGGTGTTGACTTGGCGCAGCTCCGGCACCATCACCACCACACTCACCTTGGACTTATCGGCCTGCTCCTCCAGGGTGGCCAAACTGATCGGTGACAGCAACCTGGCCCCGGCCGCCAGCTGACGCAAAGGATGGTCGGAAAGATAAAAGCCAAGGAGCTCCTTTTCAAGTTTGAGCTTCTCAGTGGGGGCATAATCCGCCACCGGGGCAGCCTTGGGTGCCAAGGCCTGCTGCCCGGGGGCAGGGCCGTCGGTGGACCCTCCCCCCGAGAGCAGGTCGAACAGGTTGCCCTGGCCGCTGGCCCGATCGCGGGCCCGGGAACTCGACCACTCCAAGACAAGATCGAGGTCAGCCATGAGCTGGGCCCGATTGGCTCCGGGCTCCAGAGTATCCAGGGCCCCGCAATGGATCAGGGATTCCATTGCACGTCGATTCACCTGTTGGCCCGGAAGACGATCACAAAGATCCGCAAGCGAACGGTAAGGTCCCTCTCCCTGACGGGCCTCGATCAGCATCCGAATCGCCCCGTCCCCCAGGTTTCTCACGGCCGACAGGCCAAAGAGAATCTTGTCACCCACCGGCGTAAAATCGATACCGGAGGCATTCACATCCGGAGGAAGAACCTCGATCCCCATGGAGTTGCAGTTAGAGATATAGCGCTGGACCTTGTCTGTCTGGCCAGCATTCACCGTGAGCAGGGCCGCCATATAGGCCACGGGATAATGGGCCTTGAGATAGGCGGTCTGATAAGTGACGGCGCCATAGGCCGTAGAGTGACTCTTGTTAAAACAGTATTCAGCGAAAAGAACCATTTGCTCAAACAGGGCTGTCGCGACAGCGGCATCAACACCGCGCTCGATGGCACCTTGAACAAAGAGTCCTTGATGTTTCTCCATCTCTGATTTTTTCTTTTTACCCATGGCGCGCCGCAACAAATCAGCTTCCCCAAGGGAATAGCCAGCCAGGTCTTGGGCGATCTTCATGATCTGCTCCTGGTAAACCATAATTCCATAGGTCTCCGTCAGGATTGGCTTTAACTTGCCATGGGCAAAGTCAATAACTTCCCGGCCATGCTTACGATTAATGAATTTTGGAATCAGTCCTGCATCCAGGGGCCCAGGGCGATAGAGGGCAAGGATCGAAGAAATGTCTTCCAGGGAAGAGGGCTTGAGGTCGCGGACAATTTGACGCATGCCACTGGATTCAAGCTGAAAGATTCCCTCGAGATCACCGCGGGCCAGCAGGTCATAGGTTCCTGGATCATCCAAAGGCAGGGCATCAGGATCGATCGTCTCGCCACTACTTTGAGCCACAAGATTAACTGTTTTATCAATCATCGTTAGATTTTTTAGGCCAAGAAAATCCATTTTCAGGAGTCCCATGGATTCCACATCCTCCATGAAATACTGGGTGATGACCTGGCCATCGTTGTTGCGTTGCAGGGGCACAAGTTCATCCAACGGCTCAGCTGCGATCACAACTCCAGCGGCATGCACCCCAAAGGTTTTATTGGTCCCCTCAATCCGCATGGCCAAGTCCACCCAATGCTTGACCTTCGGCTCACCTTCATATTTTTCGCGAAATTCCGGGGCTGGCGATTCGGGGCCGATCATTTCCTTGAGCTTGGCTGGTTTGCCACGCACCACGGGGATTAATTTGGCGAGACGATCGGCTTCGCCATAGGGAATATCAAGAACACGGGCCACATCCTTGAGCACGGCCTTGGAGGTCATGCGGTTGAACGTGATGATCTGTGCCACCTTGGATTCGCCGTAGCGACGGGTCACATAGTCGATCACTTCACCACGCCGTTCGATGCAAAAGTCGGTATCAATATCTGGCATCGACTTGCGTTCGGGGTTAAGGAAACGCTCGAAGAGCAAGCCATTGCGGACCGGATCAATCGTGGTAATCCTGAGGGCGTAGGCCACCAGGGATCCTGCGGCTGATCCACGCCCGGGTCCCACGGGAATCCCCTGATCCCTGGCAAAGCGGATGTAATCCCACACCACCAGAAAATAGGTGGGGAAGCCCATCTGCTCAATCACCTCCAGCTCGTAGCTGAGCCGTTCGGCGTATTCCGGATCCAAGGCGGCATTAGTGTCCAGGCCCAGGAGAGCCCGAAGCCCACGGTCGGCCTCGGCGGTGAGGAAGCTTACGGATGTCTGCCCCTCGGGGATGGGGAAGCAAGGCATCTGATAGCGGCCAAGAATGTCATAATCCTCCACCTTCTCTGCCACGGCAACCGTGTTGGCAACGGCGGCGGCAATCTGCTCGGATTCGAGATGGTCCTGGAAGAGCGCGAGCATCTCCTCCTCATTCTTGATGTACTCCGTTCCGGTATAGCGAAGACGTTTTTCGTCGCTGATCAACTTGCCGGTGAGGACACACAGCAAAGCATCATGGGCTTCCACATCACCACTGCTCAGATAATGGGCATCATTGGTGGCAATTAAGGAGATTCCCAGCTCCGCTCCAATGCGGGCCATCTCCACATTCACGACCCGATCCTCCAGACCACCATGGTCCTGGATTTCAAGATAGAAATCATCGCCAAAAACCCCCTGATACCAGCGGGCCACCTCGCGAGCCACCTCGGGTCGTCCCCCCAGGATGGCCTGGGGGATTTCACCCCCAAGGCAGGCGGTGGACACCATTAATCCCTCGCTGTATTCAGCCAAAAGGGATTTATCGACACAGGCGCGGGAGAAGATACCGCGACCGCGCATACCGCGAAGATGGCTAATACTGGTGAGCTTCACCAGATTGCGGTAACCGATCGCATTCTTGGCCAGAACCACCAGGTGATAGCGCCGCTCTTTTTTAGGCTGGGGATCATCGATCGAGCCGTTGATCACATACATCTCGTTGCCGATGATCGGCTTGATCCCGGCCTTGCCACAGAGCTTGAGCAGCTCGATGGCGCCATACATCACGCCGTGATCGGTGAGGGCCAAGGCAGGCATCCCCAAGGCGACCGCCCGCTCCACCATCTGCGGCAACTGGCTGGCGCCGTCCAGCAGGCTGTAATCGCTGTGGTTGTGGAGGGGAACGAAGGCCAAGGGAGCTCAGGGGATCCGGCTGGCCGCCAGGCTAGGCCCTGCCCACCCTATTCAGTGCTTCTCCCCCTTGCTGCGGCCTCAGGCACACCAGATCTAGTGGCGGTCGGTTCAGCATGGGACCCAACGGCGGCAGGACCGGTTAGGCCACCAGGGCCGCCTGGGGCCTCGAGGCCATCACCTGGGCCGCCTGTTCATAGTGATGGGCCACCTGGAGCAGCTTGGGCTCCTCAAGCACGCCAGCGATCAACTGCAAGCCGATGGGTAAGCCCTGGTCATCGAAGCCACAGGGCAGGCTGATCGCGGGTAGTCCAGCCAGGTTGGCCGGGATCGTGAGCAGATCGGCCAGGTACATGGCCAACGGATCTTCCGTATGGGCACCGAAACGGAAGGCCGTGCCCGGGGATGTGGGGGACAGCAGCACATCCACCGTGGTGAAGGCGTGATCAAAATCGCGGCGGATCAGGGTCCGCACCTGTTGGGCCTTGCGGTAGAAGGCGTCGACGTAGCCGGCGGAAAGGGCATAGGTGCCGATCAAGATCCGTCGCTGCACCTCGTCACCGAAGCCTTCGGCGCGACTGCGGGCGGTCATCACCGCCAGGCTGTCGGCGGAAAGATCAGCCGCGGCTCGATAGCCATACTTCACGCCGTCGTAGCGGGCCAGATTGGCCGAGGCCTCCGACGGGGCGATCACGTAGTACGTGGCGATGCCATCGTTGAAGCGAGGACAGCTCACCTCCACCAAATCGCAACCGAGGATCCGTAACTGCTCGGCGGCCGCCAGCACCGACGCCTTGACCTGGGGATCCAGGCCGGGCTGGTCAAAGCATTCACGGATCAGTCCCACCCGAACCCCCTCCAAGGGTTGCTGAAGGGCGGCGCCGTAATCCGGCACCGGGGCCTTCAGGCAGGTGGCATCCCGGGGATCCTCCCCGGCCATGACCTGCAGCAGTTCGGCCGCATCGGCCACGCTGGTGGTGAAGGGTCCCACCTGGTCGAGGGAACTGGCGAAGGCCACCAGCCCCCAGCGACTCACCCGGCCGTAGGTGGGCTTGAGCCCGACCACTCCACAAAAGGCGGCCGGTTGGCGAATAGAGCCCCCGGTATCGGAGCCCAGGGAGGCCACGCATTCGCCCGCAGCGACAGCGGCGGCACTGCCCCCGGAGCTCCCCCCAGGCACCCGTTCCAGATCCCAGGGATTGCGACTGGGGCCGAAGGCCGAGGTCTCGGTGGAGCTGCCCATGGCGAACTCATCGAGATTGGTCTTGCCCAGCAACACGGCCCCGGCCCGCCAGAGCCGATCGGTGACGGTGGACTCATAGGGCGGCACAAACCCCTCCAACATCCGGCTAGAGCAGGTGGTGCGGACGCCCTTGGTGCAGAGGTTGTCCTTGATCGCCAGCGGAACCCCCGCCAGGGGAGGCAGGGGGTCCCCAGCGGCCCGGGCGGCATCGATGCGGTCAGCATCGGCTCGGGCCCGGGCGCTGGTCACCTCCAGAAAAGCGTGGACGCTGGGATCCACGGCTTCGATCCGGGCCAGATGGTGATCGGTGAGCTCCCGGGCCGAGACCTCGCCCTGTTGCAATTGCTCACGCCAAAGGGCAATCCCCATCCACCCGGAAGACAGCTGGGATGGACGCTATCAGCTGGCCCAGCTCAGGTCGCCGGGGCGGCGGTGGCGGGGTCGGCGAATTCCGTGAAAGGTTCGCTCCGGCGGGTCTTGAGCAGCTGGTGTTCGAGGGAGGCCGGGGATTCGGAGCGCAGATCCTCGAGGAAGGCCGGCAGGGCCGCCTCCAAGGTGGTTCGACGCACAAAGGGGCCAAACCAGTAGATGGCATCCGGAGAACGGGTCTCGACCCGCGCCCACCACGCCAGGCCCAACCCATTGGCAACATTGCGCACGGGCCAGAGCAGGGGATTCATGGGGGCCGGGTGGAGATGCCCCATTCTGAACATCGATCGGCACCCCTGCCTGGTCAGGGGGTCAGAGGCGGATATCGGCCTCGAAGGTGGAGGCGGGAACGTCCGCCTCCCTTGGTTCAAGTCCCTCCAGCGCCAGGTCCGACGGAGAGGGGGTCGCACCGTTGGCCATCGGTGCGGGGTCGCTGTCCTCAAGCTCTGCCAGCGGCTCTGGCACCTCCTCGTCCACCTCGTCGTCCACCGCCTCGTCCACCGCCTCGTCCACCTCGTCGTCCACCTCAAAGGCAGAGGCTTCGGCCTGAACCTCTGCCACAGCCGGAAGCTCGTCCATGGGCAGAGAATCCTGGGTGGCGCGCACGGGGGTGCTGGGCAGGGAGGGTCGCACCAACCTGGGGGCGGGGGCATTGCCCCGCAGGCCCTTCATCCAGCCCCGTCGAGCCACCTCATAGAGCAGCAGGGCCGTCGCCACGGAGGCGTTGAGACTCGGGGTTGCACCGCGTAGGGGAATCCGCACCAATTGGTCACAGGTGCGACGGGTGAGCATCGACAGTCCTTCCCCTTCCGAACCGGTCACCACCACCAGAGGACCGTCCAGGTCCGCTTCCTCCAGGCTGAGGTTGCCTTCACCGGCCAAACCAATCACCCGATACCCCTCCTGCTTGAGGCTGTCGAGGGCACGGTTGAGGTTCACCACCCGGGCCACGGGCAGGTGTTCCAGGGCACCGGCGGCCACCTTGGCCACCGAACCGGTCAGGCCGGCGTTGCGGCGCTGGGGCAACACCAGGCCATGGGCTCCCAGGGCCTCGGCACTGCGCACGATCGCCCCCAGGTTCTGGGGATCGGTCAACCCGTCCACAGCCATCAACAGGGGCGCCTCCCCTAGGCCGCGGCAGCCGTCCACCAGGGTCGGCAGATCCAGGGTCTCGGCAGCGGCCGGTTGCAGAACGATTCCCTGGTGAACAGCCCCACCGCTGATCTGTCCCAAACGGGCCCAGGTGACCTCCTCCACCAGCACTCCGGAGCCCTTGGCCTCCCGCAGCAGCTGCAGGAACCTGGGGCTGAAGCGCATTTCGGCGGTGCACCAGATCCGATGGATCGGGCGACCGCTTTCCAGGGACGCCTGACAGGCATGGCGCCCCCAGATCAATTCGGCAGGGGCCGCCGCAGCGAAATGATCCCCCTCGGGGGCAGGAAGGCTGCCTGCCTCACCCGCCGTGCGGGGTGGCCGGGACTCGACGCCCGCAGGGGGGCGCGGGAAGGATGGCCGCGGGAAAGACGGCCGCTGAGATCGATCGCCATCCCGAAACCGGGATCCGGCCGGTGGGCGGGACGAGGGACGGCGATCGCCGGCGTTGCGGTCCCGGCTGAAGCGATCGGAGGGTCGCCGCTCAAAGGAGCGGAACTCTCCCGAGCGGGACTCAGGCCGATCCAGGCCAGGCCGGTCGGGACCGGACCGATCGAGCCCCGGGCGACCGGTTCCGAAGCGCCCGGGCCGCGGCCGGTCGGATCCGGCAGCGCCGGCTCCGGCCGGGCCAGGCACCACGCGGCTAGGGGAGCCACCGGGACGGTCACGGCCATAGCCACCCCGACCGAAGGCGCGGCGCTCCCCCGGGCGATCCAAGCGGCGGGGACCGCCGTTCCGGTCTGCAAACGGACGATCCCCACCAGGACGGGTGCCAGGAAAGCGATCGCCGGCGCCGCGATCTGCGCCGAAGCGGCCGCCAGCGGGGCGCTCGCCATCAGGACGCCCGCCACCAAAACGATCCCCTCTCAGACGATCCCCTCCAAAGCGGTCGCCGGCGGGCCGGTCAGAGGTGGAACGATCGCCGCTGTCCCGTGGGGACGAACCGTCCTCCTCCCGGCGAAACCGGCCGGGTCGGGGGCCTCCCCGGGCCGGGCCGCGGGAGGCGCCGGGGCGGGGCCTTGAGCCCCGTTCAGGCCTGCCCTCGGGGCGGCGATCGGAACGACGGTCTGGGGAGCGGCTCATGGTCACAGGGGCTAGGGGACGGACTGGTATTTCTCGAGAAGATCCAGCAGCTCGGCCAGCCGCTTCGGATTCTGCAGAAAGAGCCATCCCAGCATCGTCTCAAATCCCGTGGCCTGTCCGTAAAGGCCGGGATCCCCCCGGCGGGGTCCCCGGCCGGCCCGGTTCCGCCCCCGTCGCACCAGTTCCCGCTCCTCATCGCTGAGCCGAGGCTCGAGCCACTGCAACGCCCTGGCCTGGGCTTCCGCCTTCACCGCTCCCACCACGGCGGCGTGCAGGTCGGCGGAGCGCCCGGGACGGCGACAACGGAGAAGGCGCTGATGGAGTTCCCACACCGCATCCCCCAACCAGGCCAGTTGCAACGGTCCCAGTTCGGCGCTGGGAGGATGGGGTGAGAGTCCTTCCAGCCAACCAGCGGCGGCGGAGGGATCAGGCGACGGCAAGCCGATTCAGGGCGGTGTCGAGGTCGGGTTGAAGATGCAGGAAATCTTCCAATCGCACTAACTTCACCGTTTGCACCACCCGAGCATTGCCCACCACAAAAAACTTGGCCGCGCGATCCTGGCAATGCTTGGCCAGCTGCACGAGGGCACCGAGGCCTGAGGAATCGATGAAGTCGATCCGGCTCAGGTCGATCACCACCGGCAGGCTGGCCTCTCCCTGCTTCTCCAGGATGAATTCGCTGAACTGCTTGTCGGAGTAGGCGTCAAGTTGGCCGGTGAAACTGAACAGCAGGCATTGCTCCTGCCGTTCACAGCCCCCGCGCAGAGAGACGGTCAGTCGCTGAAGGTCGGTGATTGCTCGAGCCCCTGGGAATGCGTTTGCGCTGGAGTGTAGGGAGCAATGCGACCGTTGACCGCCTCCGTGGTTGAGGGATCACAGAACGGCTGGAACCCTCAGCGCCGTTGGGCCATCAGTGCCACGAAGCGGGCGAAATGATGGTCGGCATCGTGGGGACCGGGGCTGGCCTCGGGGTGGTACTGGACACCGAAAACGGGTTGATCCCGCACCGCCAGGGCCGCCACGGTGCGGTCGTTGAGATTGAGATGCGTAATCGTGACGCGCTCCGGCGACAGGGAGTCTGGATCGAGGGCAAAGCCATGGTTCTGGCTGGTGATCTCCACGCTGCCCGGGGATCCACAGGGATGGTTAAGCCCCCGATGGCCATAGCCCAGCTTGTAGGTGCGCCCCCCCAGGGCCAGCCCCAGGATTTGGTGGCCCAGACAGATGCCGAACACCGGCAAATTGTCCTGCTCCAACATTTGCTTGGCCAAGCCAATGCCCACGTGCACAGCCGCCGGATCTCCGGGGCCATTCGAGAGGAATACCCCTTCGGGCTGGTGCGCCATGACCTCCTCCAAGGTGCTATGGGCCGGCACCACCTGCACTTCGCAGCCATGGGCCACCAAGCGCTCCAAGATGGCCCGTTTGATGCCGTAATCCACCGCCACCACCTTGTAAGGACGGTCCGGGCGCTCCTGCCGTCGGACATCAAACGTGGCAGCGCAGGGCTGGTGCCAGACATAGGGGGAAGGGGTGCTGACCGTCGCGGCCAGGTTCTGGCCCCCCATCTCCGGCGCGGAGCGCACCTGCTCCAGCAGGGCCGCGGGGCTGGTGCCATCACTGCTGATGGCCCCATTCATCGCTCCCCTCTCCCGTAGATGCCGCACTAAGGCACGGGTATCCACCCCCTGGATGCCGATCACGCCGTGGCGGGTGAGCCACGGGTCGAGGGGCTCCTCGGAGCGCCAATTGCTGGCCAAGGGGGCCAGCTGGCGGGCAATCACCCCGCGGGCATGGGGTCGATCCGCCTCCTGATCCTGGGCGTTGACGCCGGTGTTGCCCAGTTCGGGATAGGTGAAGGTGACCAGCTGACCTGCGTAGCTGGGATCGGTGATCACTTCCTGATAGCCGGTCATGCCGGTGTTGAACACCACCTCCCCGATGGTGGTGCCCCTGGCGCCAAAGGCCTGACCCCGCAGCACGGTGCCATCAGCCAGAACGAGCAGGGCTGGGGATGCACTGGAGAGGACGGGGGTCAAGAACGATGCGGCGGCTGTGGGGATCATCCCGCAGCCGGGGCCTCCAGGGCCGCGACCAGGGCTTGCAGCCGCTCCCAGGCCTGACCGGCCGCCAGAACAGGACGGGCCCGCTCCAGTCCCGCCTGTGCCGAATCCGCCAGACCGCTGGCCCAGAGCACCAGGGCTGTGTTGAGCAGCACCACATCCCTCTGGGCGGCACTGCCCTCCCCCTGGAGCACGGCTTGCAGGATCTGCCGATTGGCCGCCAGATCGCCCCCTTCCAGGGCCGAGAGGGGGGCGGACACCAACCCCAACTCCGCCGGATCAATCCAGGCGCTGCGCAGGGTTCCCTGCTCCAATACCCGCACTTCACTGGGTCCCGAAAGGGTGGCCTCATCCAAGCCACCGTGGCCGTGCACCACGATGGCCCGGGGCTGCCCGAGGTGCAGTAAGGCCTCGGCCATCGGATCCAGTAACGCGGGCCGGGCCACCCCGAGCACATGGGCTTCGGGGCGCAGGGGGTTGACGAGGGGTCCCAGCAGGTTGAACACCGTGCGCACGCCAAGGCTGCGCCGCAAGGGAGCCAGGGACACCAGGGCCGGATGCCACCCAGGGGCAAAGAGAAAGGTGAGCCCCACCTGCTCCAGGGCGTCAATCACCTGCTGGGGTGGGGCCTGCAGCCGCACGCCAAGGGACTCAAGAACATCGGCGGAACCGACCCGACCACTGGCACTGCGGTTGCCGTGTTTGGCCACATGGGCCCCACAGGCGGCGGCGGTGAAGGCCACAGCCGTGGAGATATTGAAGCTGTCCACTCCCGACCCCCCAGTGCCGCAGGTGTCCACCAGGGAGAGGGGTGGGCGGACGCAGGGCAAAGGACTGGCCGCCCGCAACACCGCGGCCATGGCCGCCAGTTCCTCCCCGTTGGGGGCCTTGGTGCGCAGGGCAGCCAACAGGGCTCCGGTCAGCACCGGCTCCAGCGTTCCCTCCAGCCAGGCTTCCATCAGCCCTCCCGCCTGGGCACCACTGAGATTCTGGCCCTGCAACAAAGCTTCCAGCAGGGCCGGCGCAGCGGAGGAGGCAACCATCGGAGCGGCGATCGGGACGGCTGCGAAGGCTAGGGGACGCAAAAAAAAGCCCGGGTGCAAAGCACGCCGGGCCGGGTGATGGGGACGCCCCCACTATCACCCGAAGAGGGGCAATCTGGCTAATTGGACAGCACCCTTACCGCTGGCGACGGGTCAAGGACTCTCCTCGGCCGAGGTGTCGAAACCGGAGCCCACGGCTTCAGCGCTGCGGGTGCCCGGGCGATACCCGGCGCTCCACAGGGCACGGGTCTGGCGGTGCAAGGCCTCCCGATCCATCCCCCACAACCTCAAGACCCGCTGGAGGTCGTCCTGGAGATCCGTGGCACCCGGGAATCCCTGGTAGCGCATCAGCAGCCGCGCAGCATCCACAAGGTGTTCGGGCGCCGGAGAAGCCACGGCGAGCAGGCGATCCAGGCAATCGCGATCCGTGGCGTGAAGCGGATGGCTCTGATCCATCAACGGGCGGGGTGAAGAGGACTGGCACGCCGGCAAGCCTGACGGCAAGAGGGACAGCCAAGACCCCTGCCTAGGTTAGGCGTCCCTTGCGAACCCGGCTGCCATGAGTGCGCTTCGGCTCGATCTGATCCGACGTTATCTGCGCCCCCATCGTCAGACCGTGCTGGTGGGAATGGCGTCCCTGGTGGTCGTCAATCTGCTGAGTGTGTCCATCCCCCTGCTGGTGCGCCGGGTGGTGGACGACCTCCAGGACGGGTTTGCCCTGCGGGATGTGCTTGGCGAAGCGGCGCTGATCATGGCCCTGGCCACCGTGATGGGAGCCGTGCGGCTCTGGTCGCGGATGTTGGTGTTTGGGGTGGGGCGCCAAGTGGAGGCCAGCCTCAAGCAGCGGATTTTCGACCATCTGCTCACCCAGGAGCCCGGTTGGGTTCAAACCACCGGCAGTGGCGAAGTGATCAGCCGCGCCACCAGTGATGTCGAAAACGTGCGCCGGCTGTTGGGCTTCGCCGTGCTCAGCCTCACCAACACCCTGCTCGCCTACGCCCTCACCCTGCCCGCGATGCTGGCGATCGACGGCTGGCTCAGCCTGGCGGCGGTGGGGCTCTACCCGTTGATGCTGATGACCGTGCGGCTGTTTGGGGGCCGCATGATGCGTCAGCAGCGACGCCAGCAGGAAACACTGGCCTCCCTCAGCGACCTGATCCAGGAGGACCTCTCCGGGATCGGCGCCATCAAGATCTACGCCCAGGAAGCCACCGAACAGGAGGCCTTCGGTCGTCGCAACACCATCTACCGCGACGCCGCCCTTGGCCTGGCACGCACCCGCAGCACCCTCTTCCCTCTGTTGGAAGGGATCGCGTCCCTCAGCCTGCTGTTGCTGTTGGCCATCGGCAGTGGCCAGCTGGAGAGCGGTCGCCTGAGCATCGGCGATCTGGTGGCCCTGATCCTGTATGTGGAACGGCTGGTGTTTCCCACCGCCTTGCTGGGCTTCACCCTCAATAGCTTCCAGACCGGTCAGGTGAGCCTGGAGCGAATCGAAGCCTTACTTCAGCGCCGTCCGTTAATCACCTCGCCCCCAAGTCCCGTGGAACCGGCCCATCCGGGCCGCGGGGCGGTGGAAGCCCGTGGCCTAACCGTCAGCTATCCGGACGCCGCCCGTCCGGCCCTAGAGGATCTTCACTTCCGGCTTGCCCCGGGCGAGCTGGTGGCGGTGGTGGGGCCCGTGGGCTGCGGCAAAACCACCCTGGCCCGCGCCCTGGGACGGATGGTGGAGGTCCCTCCTGGTCAATTACTGATCGATGGCGTGGATATCACCGCCATGGCCCTGCCCGCCCTGCGGGCCCAGGTGGCCCTGGTGCCCCAGGAGGGCTATCTCTTCACTGCCACCCTGGCCGACAACCTTCGCTACGGCGCCCCGGAAGCCCAGCCGCCGCAGGTGGAGAACGCCGCCCGCCAGGCCAGGCTGGAGGAGGACATCAAGGGATTTCCGGACGGCTACGCCACCCTGGTGGGGGAACGGGGCATCACCCTCAGCGGCGGCCAACGGCAGCGCACGGCCCTGGGGAGGGCCCTCTTGGTGGACGCACCGCTCCTAGTTCTGGACGATGCCTTGGCCAGCGTGGACAACACCACCGCCGCGGCCATCTTGCGCTCCGTGCGCGAGCAACGCCAGCGCACCGTGCTGATGATCAGCCACCAACTGTCGGCCGCGGCGGCCTGTGATCGGATCCTGGTGCTCGAGGAAGGACGGCTGGTGCAACAGGGTCACCACAGCGCCCTGGTGAACCAGGAGGGCACCTACCGAAGGCTGTGGGAGCGGGAACAGGCCGCCGAACAGCTCGAAGCCATGCCCTTGGCCTGACCCGTCGGCGTTCCAGCTTCTCGTGAAGAGTTTGTGGAAGGGGCGGACAGGAGGCGGCGGCACCGCTTATCTGGAAGTAGTCCGAACCGGGCCGCCCCGCCGATGCTTTCCAGCCCTTCGTCCTCCAGCCTGCAGGGCTACAACCTGCGCTGCACCCTCAGCTTCGGCGACATCTATGCCCAGATCCTGATCTGGATGGGGGTGATCTTCGTGAGCCTGGCCGCCGGCCTGGCCCTGATGGGCGCCTCCAGGCCCATCTTCGCCTTGGTGGGGGTGGGGGTGATCCTGGTGCTTTCGCTGCCCTTCCTGCTGTTTGCCTTCACCACCACCCTGCTGAACCACATCGCGCTGGAACCGGCCGCGTCGCCGGAGCGCCCTGCCTAGGCTCGGCTTCCAAGCGGTGCTGTTTCCGTGTTCGGCCTCTTCCGTGACCGCCCTTCCAGCCGCGAAGACACCGGTGAAGCAATCCATGCGGTGCTGGGCAGCCCCATCACGGCAGCGGCGGCAGCAGGCCAAGGGGACGTGGTGTTTGGCTGTGGTTGTTTCTGGGGAGCGGAAAAGGGCTTTTGGCGTCTGCCTGGGGTGATCACCACCGCCGTGGGCTACGCCGGCGGGCCCCTAGCCGCCCCCAGCTACGAGCAGGTCTGCAGCGGCCGCAGCGGCCATGCCGAGGTGGTGCGGGTGGTGTGGGATGAGCAGCGCCTGGGTTTTGCGGACCTTCTCAAGTTGTTCTGGGAGTGCCATGACCCCACCCAGGGCGATCGTCAAGGGAACGACCGCGGCAGCCAGTACCGCTCGGTGATCTACACGACCACCCCCGCCCAGTTCAGCCAGGCGCAAGCCAGCCTCAACCAATACCAGCAGGCCCTGCAGAGCGCCGGCTTCGGCACGATCACTACAGAACTGGGCCAGGGGAAACCTTTTCACTACGCCGAGACCTACCACCAGCAGTATTTGGCCAAACCCGGCAGCCGTCCCTACTGTTCCGCCCAGCCGACACGGGTGCCTTACACCGGCGTCGACGGTCAGGCGTTCCTGCTTCCTGCGTCCCTATGGAAGGCCTATGACTGGTCCGTTCCCCACTGCGTGCTCCGCGGCGACAACGCCCCGATTCCGTTGCCCTGAGCGCCGCATGCCTCCTCGACCCGCCACGATCCATGGACGGGCTCGTTCAGCCGTGAGCCTGGGCCTGATCTCCGCCATCATGCTGGCCCTACCCCAACCTGGGAACGCCGTCCAATCGCCGTGGTGGGAAAATTACGACCTGAAGGAGTCGTATCGCTGCACCGATCAGGCCGTTGTGGTGCTCGAACGCAACGCGTCCCAAGCGGCCCTGATCGCCAACGGCTTCAGCTCCACCCTGTTTCGAGAACCCTCCGAAACGCCGGCCCTGCGCTATAGCAACGAGCAGCTGCGAGTGGTGCTCCGCGGTGACGAACTCACCCTGGAACAATTGCCGCAGGTCCGCACCTGCATTCGCACCCAAGAGGTATGACTCCACTCTCCGATCGGGTCGTGATTCTGGGCCTGCTGGCAACGGTTGCCCTCGTCTTCGCCTTGGTGTTCTGGACCGTGCGGCTTCACCCCAACGGCGGCCAGCCGCCCCTGCTCTGGCGGGATGGTGGTCAGCCTGCTCGCAGCGGATCCCCCCTGATCTGATGCGTCGACTCCCCCCTTCCCCCAGCGCTGATCGGGAGCAACGGCAACTGCACCCCTTGCCCCGGGGGCTGGTGGAGCTCTATGGCCTGCTGGCGGTGCTGTTCGTGCTTGTCCCGGAATGGATGGCGGGAGGAGCTTTGTTCGGTTTCCGGGAGGGTCGGGAGGGCTCGGACCTACCCCTGGCCTCCGCCGCCTGGCGACGGGTGCCGGAATTGCGGCTGGCGGCGATGGGCATGGCGGAACTGCGACAACTGGCCGCCAGCATGGGGCTGCGGGGCTACAGCAGATTGGGCCGCGAACGGTTGAATGCCAGCCTGCTGCAGCGGCTGAAAGCCCAGGTCCGGAAGGGGAAGTCGCTGTGATAGCTTCCCTTTGCCGGCTTGGTTCGGGGCGTAGCGCAGCTTGGTAGCGCACCACTTTGGGGTAGTGGGGGTCGCAGGTTCAAATCCTGTCGCTCCGATTTCACCGGCAACCACGAGCCGCCTCCTGAAAGGGGCGGTTTTTTTGTTGGGGGGGGTTGCGATTCAAGGGCTCGTCTCAGCGCAGCCGGGTGTGAACCTTGAACCGTTCCAGCCAACGATTCACCCGCGAACGCAACGGCGGCGGCACCTCCTGCACCAACTGGGCCAACTCCTGAGCCGCCAGGCGATGCAAGGCCCGCACATCCACATGCCAGAGAGCCTCGGCCTCGCGAATCAACCGGGCCCAGGTCCGGGCGGTCTGCCAGTTCTGAAGACGCTGCTGCAGCTCATCCCCGCGGGAGTCCGACAGCGATGGTGGCCGGCCAACCATGGAGCTCCCGTTGAAGCAGGACAGCCCCCAGCGTGACGAGGCCAGCCCCCTGGTCGCCATGACCATCCACTCGGCTTCACAGATCAGCAGGGAATCGGGAGCTTATCCGCGGACAGGCCCGACGTCAGGCGGTGCGGGCCCGGGGGAGGGAACCCTCGGCCTCCACCGGCTGAACCGCAAACGACAAGGCCTCAACCTCCCGTTGGCTGAGGCGGCGACTCCAGGCACCCGCAACGGGTTCATTCCAGCGGAATCCCGCCTCCTTAGCCCGTTGGCGCTCGGCATAGGACAGGCGAGCGCGATAGAGCCGACGTGGCTCCAAGGCACCCTGGAGCAGGGCCTCCAGGTCGTCACAGCGCTGGAACACCTGAACTAGATAGAGGCAATCGGTGAGGGCCCGATGGGCCTCCCACACCGGCACCCCATAGGCCAGGGCGAGGTCCCGCACCGACGGGGTGGCGCGCAGGTGGCGATCCGCGGGCCAGCGCATGTCCTCCATGGAACAGATCCAGGGCCCGGCGAGTTCCGGCAGCGGACCATGGCCGAACCACTGGCGATCAAAACTGACGTTGTGGGCCAGCAGCGCATCGGCGGCCGCGGCCATGGCCAGAAAACACTGCAGTGCCGGTTGCCAGGGCTGCTCCAGCCGCGTGGTCTCCGGGGCGATGCCGTTCACGTGTTGCGCCGGATTGGCCCGACAGGCCAGCAGAAAGGACACCTGAGTCAGCACGGCCCGGCTGGCCACATGGAACAAAATTGCCCCCACCTCGATGCACTGTCCGTGGCTGGGCGACAGACCTGTGGTTTCGGTGTCGAGAATCAGCAGGGTCTGGGGGCAGGCCGGCAGCCCGCGACTGGCACCTTGGAACGCGGGAAGGCTGATCTCCGCTGTCCTGGCGGGCTGGGTTGGTGGGCCATCGGCCAGGCCAGGGGCGGGGGACGGCTCGGGGCACGCCCCTGGGGGAGAGGAAGCGACGGGAGAGGCGACGGGGCGGGGCGCCCGACCCTGCTCCCCAGCGACAGGATCCCCACCCCCCCCCAGGGCCAGCAGATCGATCTGCTCCCAGCCTGTCTGCTCTTGCTCCATGGTCCCTGAACCGTTGCCTGAACCCGACCGCCCCATGCTCTCAGCATCGCCACTCCCACCCCGCTGCCTAGGCTTCAGCAGAGCATTAACGCGTTGCCACCGCCATGGGCACCCCTCTCACCGTTGGCGATCCAGCCCCCCTGATCGCCCTTCCGGATGCCGAAGGGGTCGAGCGTCGCAGCGACCAGCTGGGAGATCGCACCCTGGTGCTGTTTTTCTATCCCAAGGACGACACCCCTGGCTGCACCATGGAAGCCTGTGCCTTCCGGGACAGTTATGCCGACCTTCGGGCCCTGGGGGCTGAGGTCTGGGGGGTCAGTGGCGACGACGCGGCCAGTCACCAACGGTTCGCGGCTCGCCATCAGCTGCCCTACCCCCTGCTGGTGGATCGGGGCAATGCCCTGCGCCAAGCCTTCGGGGTCCCCAGCGTGCTGGGCCTGCTGCCCGGCCGGGTGACCTACGTGATGGATCGCCACGGGGTGATCCGCCATTGTTTCAACAACCTCCTGGACGGCCCCGCCCATCGCCGCGAGGCCTTGGCGGCCGTCCAACGACTCCAGGCCGGTCATGGCTGATCGGGGAGTCAGCGGCGGCTGGCAGCAGCGGGGACCGCTGTGGTGCCTACCCGCCGCCCCCGATCCCGCCGCCAGCTCAGCTCCTGGCCTGATTCAGTTCATCGGCGGCAGCTACCTGGCGGCCACGCCCCAGTTGAGCTATCGGCGGCTGCTTGAATCCCTCGCCGCCCGGGGCTGGGCGATCCAAGCCTGGAGTTATGTGCCCGGGTTCGATCACCAGAGTCAGGCCAATGAGGCCTGGCGCGCCTTTCGCTCCGATCGGGCCGGGGAGCGGGTGCTGCGACTGGGCCACAGCCTCGGTTGCAAGCTGCATCTGCTCGCACCGGATGGCGGCCGCCGCTGCGCGGCCCTCGTCGCCCTGAGCTTCAACAACTTTTCGGCCGAGCGCTCGGTGCCCCTGCTGGCGGAGATGGGCCAACAGTTCGGCTTCCGGAGTGAGTTCAGCCCCTCCCCCCAGGAAACCCTGCGCCTGGTGAGCAGTGACTACCGCCAGGCCCGCAACCTGCTGGTGCGCTTCAACCGCGATGACCTCGACCAGAGCACCCGCCTGCTGGAGGCCCTGGGCCAGCGTTCCGGCGACGCCAGCGAGCTGATCGTGTTGCCGGGGGATCACCTCAGCCCCGCCAGCGCCGGCCTGCGCCGCAACCTGTTGGGCACCTGGGCCGACGACCCGGCCCGCCAGCGGCAGATCGAACGGCTTTCAGATCAGATCAGCGGCTGGATGCTCCCCCCCTGATCTCACACCCGCAGCGCATCCAGAACGGAGCGGTCCTCCAGGGTGCTGGTGTCGCCGCTCACCTCTTGACCGGCCGCCAGGGCGCGGAGAATCCGACGCATGATCTTGCCACTTCGGGTCTTGGGCAGGGCATCCGTGAACCGGATCAGATCGGGGCGGGCAATGGGGCCGATTTCAGCGCCCACATGCTGCCTGAGCTCAGCGATCAGGGCGTCGTCACCGCTTCGACCCGCCTCAAGGGTCACGAAGGCCACGATCCCCTCCCCCTTGAGGTCATCGGGGACCCCCACCACGGCGGCCTCCGCCACCGCCGGATGGCTCACCAAGGCGCTCTCAATCTCCATCGTGCCCAGTCGGTGGCCGGACACGTTGATCACGTCATCCACCCGACCCATCACCCAGAAGTAGCCATCCGCATCGCGGCGAGCACCGTCGCCGGCGAAATAGAGCCAGCTGCCATCTGCAGGGCGAATCTCCTCCCAATAGCTCTTGCGAAAGCGCTCGGGATCGCCATGGACCGTGCGCATCATCCCCGGCCAGGGGCGCCGGATCGCCAGATAGCCGCCCTGGTTGGGGCCTTGAGAGTTGCCGTCATGGTCCACGATGTCGGCGCTGATGCCGGGCAGGGGCAGGGTGGCCGAACCGGGCTTGGTGGGGGTGGCCCCGGGCAGGGGACTGATCATCACCCCGCCGGTTTCCGTCTGCCACCAGGTGTCCACCACCGGACAGCGGTTGCCACCGATCACCTCGCGATACCACATCCAGGCCTCAGGATTGATCGGCTCGCCCACGGTGCCAAGGATCCGCAGGGAGCTCATGTCGTACTGGTCGGGGACGGCCCGGCCCCCCTTCATGAAGGCCCGGATCGCCGTGGGGGCGGTGTAGAAGATCGTGCAGCGAAGCTTCTGGATCACCTCCCAAAACGCTCCGGGCTTGGACGGCCGCGGTGCCCCCTCGTACATCACCGTGGTGGCGCCATTGGAAAGGGGGCCGTACACGATGTAGCTGTGGCCAGTGATCCAGCCCACATCGGCGGTACACCAATGAATGTCGTCGTCGCGGAGATCGAAGATCCACTGAAAAGTGAGATGGGCCCAGAGGTTGTAGCCGGCGGTGGTGTGCACCACCCCCTTGGGCTTGCCAGTGGACCCTGAGGTGTAAAGCACAAACAGGCGGTCTTCGCTGGCCATCGGCTCGGCCGGGCAGTCGGCAGCCTGGGCTTCCACCAGCTCGTGCCACCACACATCGCGCCCCGGAGTGAAGCCCACCTCCTGCTCCGTGCGACGCACCACCAGCACATGCTCCACCGTGGGGCAGGCGCCCTCGGCCAGGGCCGCATCCACGGCGGGCTTCAGAGCCACGGCCTTGTCCTTGCGGAAGCCGCCATCGGCGGTGATCACCAACTTCGCCGCGCCATCGATCAGCCGGTCCCGTAGGGCCTCGGCCGAAAAGCCGCCAAACACCACCGAATGGGGAGCTCCGATCCGGGCGCAGGCCAGCATGGCGATCGCCGCTTCCGGCACCATCGGCATGTAGAGGGCCACCAGGTCGCCCTTGCCGATCCCCAACGCCTTCAGGGCATTGGCGGCCTTGCCCACCTCCGCGTGCAACTGGCGGTAGCTGAACCGCCGCCCATCGCCAGGCTCTCCCTCCCAGATCAGGGCCGTTTTATCCGCCCGGGGGCCCTCCAGATGGCGATCGAGGCAGTTGTAGGCGAGGTTGGTGGTGCCCCCCTCGAACCAACGGGCAAAGGGTGGATGGCTCCAATCGAGCACGGTGTGAAAGGGCTGGAACCAATGGAGCTGGCTGCGGGCCTGCTCACCCCAGAACCCATCGGGATCGGCTTCAGCCCGGGCGGCCAGTTCGCGATAGGCCGCCATCGAACCGATCCGGGCCTGGGCCGCCAGCGCCTCCGGCGGGTCAAAGCTGCGCTGCTCGTGCAGCACGGATTCGATCGTGGGGGAGGGAACCTGGGTCATGGTGGCCGCGGGTGGAAGACTCGACGCTCGCTGTATTCAAGCTCCGCCCCGGTCGTGGCACAGCCCGTTCGACCGATCCGTTCCAGAACGCCATCGGAGCAACCGATCGCTGATCGACCCATTGCAGCAGTTGTCAAGGAAGCGGAGTGGCGTTAACCAGGACCAGTGAGACCTCAAGGTCGGGCCCTCCCAACCCCGCTTCCGGGAACCATGGACAACCAACCCATCACGCCCCATGCAGGCCCCACCCTGGATGCCGAGGGCAACCTCACCTATATCGGCGATGACGGTCGCCGCTACGTGGTAGCGCCGCCACCGGAACTGCCACCGGAACGGAGGGGAGCGGAAGGGGAGGGGGAGCCCCCGGTGGAGCGCTGACAGGGTGGGGTGGCATCGGGCAGGCTGGTGCGATGCCCCGACCCCGCGCTTGCCTGTTCGACCTGGATGGTCTCCTGCTCGACACCGAACCCCTCCATGCCCGGGCCTGGAGCCAGGCGGCGGCGGCCTTTGGGGTCATGCTCACCGATGTCCAACTGCAAGGGCTGCGGGGGCGGCGCCGCCTCGACTGTGCCGACCAGGTCCTCCACTGGATCGAGGCGGCCGGGGGGCCGCCCCTGAGCTGCGACGACCTGCTGGCGGTCCGCCAACCCATCGCGGACCAACTCCTGGCCCAGGCCCCCGCCATGCCCGGTGCCGACGCGCTGGTTCGACGCTGCGATGGCCTGGCCATTCCCATGGCCCTCGCCACCAGCAGCTCCCGCCAGGCAGTGGCCCTCAAAAGTCGCCCCCATCCCTGGCTGGCCTTGATCCGCACCCGGGTGCATGGCGACGATCCGGAACTGGTGGCAGGGAAACCGGCTCCGGATGTGTTTCAGCTGGCGGCCCGTCGTCTGGGGGTGCCCGCCAGCGATTGCTGGGCCTTCGAGGATTCAGTGGCCGGAGCCCTGGCTGCAGTGGCCGCCGGCTGTCAGGTGTACGTGCTGGCCCCTCCGGGGCAAGCCCAAGCCCAGTACCCCAGCGGCGTGACCTGGTTGACCGGCCTGGACCAGCTACCCCTGGACTAAGCGACCGTCCGCCAGCCCATCTCGCCGGAGTTCAGTAAAGACGGCTCAGGACGTACTCCGGCACCGCCCTCAGGGCACTGCGGGGGTCCGACGGGGCTAACCACTCGATGGCCTCGTAGGCCTGCCGGGCAAAGCCCTCGGCCAGGGCGCGGGAGCGGGGAATGGCCTCACAGCCACGAACGAGGGCCAGGGCCTGCTCCAGATCGCCCTCCTGGCTGAACTCCCGCTCGATCAGTCCAGCCAGCTGGGGCCGTTCCTCGAGCGCATAGAACGCCGGCGCGGTGAGGTACCCCGAGGCCAGGTCACTGGCGGCCGGTTTGCCCAGCTGCTGATCACTGCCGGTGAAATCCAGAATGTCGTCGACCACCTGGAAGGCCAGCCCCAGCTCCCGACCAAAGCGATAAAGGGCATCCAGCTGTTCCGGCGGCAGCGCGGACAACACTCCGGCGGCCCGGGCGCTGTTGGCCATCAGCGACGCGGTTTTGCAGTAGCTCTTTTCCAGATAGCTCTCGAAGCTCTGACCGGTGTCGTAACGGAACAGGCCCTGCTTAACCTCACCATCGGCCAGGTCCATGATCACGCGACTCAGCAGCTTCACCACCTCGAGGTTGTCGAGGTTGGCCAGATGCCAACTGGCCTGGGCGAACAGAAAATCCCCTGCCAACACCGCCACCCGGTGGTTGAAACGGCTGTGAACGGTGGCCACCCCGCGTCGCGTCGCGGCTCCATCGACCACGTCATCGTGGACGAGGGAAGCGGTGTGGATCATTTCGGTGATTTCCGCCAGCCGCCGATGGCGGGCACTGAGTTCACCATCGGGGGAAATCGCCCGGGAAATCAGCAACACCAGGCCTGGCCGCAGGCGTTTACCACCGGCGGCGAACAGGTGTTCAGCGGCGGCCTGGAGGATCGGATGGCCAGCACCGATCAGGCTGCGCAAATCCGCAAGGAGGGCATCGAGGTCGGCCTCGACCGGCTGGAGCAACTCGGCAACCGTGGCCACGACACCTCCGACGACAACCGATCCTAAAAGGCTCGCACCTGCGACTGCAGGCTGACGGTTCGCACCGTGGGCCGGCTACCCAACCAGGTGGTGGCGGCGGCGGCAAAGTCCTCCGCCGGACCGGTGACACAGAAGCGGGTCCGCTCCAGGGGCGGGGCGGCCGGATCCCCACCGAGATCCACCTCGGGAGAATCGCCCAAGCTGGCCAGCAGGGGGCCTAAACGCTGGGCCGCCGCCACCGCCGGATTGACCAACTCCACATCAGGCGGCAGCAGTTCGGCCAACAGGGGCCGCAGCAAGGGGTAGTGGGTGCAGCCCAGCACAACCGTGTCCACATGGGCCGCCAGCAAGGGCTCCAGATAGTCACGGGCCGCCCGCCGCAACGCCGGTGCCTCCAGCTGCCCCGCTTCGATATGGGGCACAAAGGCGGGACACCCCACCTCCACCACCCGCGCCGACGGCCGGCAGGCCTGAATGGCTCGCCGATAGGCACCACTGGCGGCCGTGGCCGGCGTGGCCAGCACGCCCACATGGTCACTGTTGAGCTCACTGGCCGTGCTGTCGATCAGGCCCACAACGGGCACGCCCGCCTCGGACACCGCCACATCGAGGGCCAGGGCGTTGGAGGTATTGCAGGCCATCACCATCACCCCCACCCCCTGCAACCGCATCCAGTGCACCACTTCCGCGGCGATGGCCCGGATGTCCTCGGTGGTGCGCTGGCCGTAGGGAACCCGGGCCGTGTCGCCGAGGTAAAGGCAGGGAGAATGGGGATAGAGGGCATGCACCTGCCGCAACACGGTGAGGCCCCCCAGGCCACTGTCAAACAGACCAACAAGAAGGCTCAAGGGCTTACTGGAGAAACTGAAGAATGCCGGTGGCCACCGCTTGGGCCAGGCGACGGCGGAAGCCGGGATCGGCCAGGCGGGGCGCATCGATCTCGCCGGTGACGAAGCCCATTTCGGTGAGAACCGAGGGCATCACGGTGCGGCGGATCACATAAAAGCGCCCGGGACGGGCGCCCCGATCCGGGGTGCCGGGGGAGATGGCCATGAGTTGGGCCTGAACGGTTTGGGCCAGGGTGAGGGAGCGGCCCCCCTCGAAATAGAAGGTCTCGATGCCATTGACATCCGGCCGATCCATGCTGAGGGCATTGGCATGCAGGCTCACGAACAGATCGGCGTTGCTGCTGTTGGCCAGGGCCACCCGGGGAGGCAGGTCCACATCCACCTCCGATGTGCGCGTCATCAGCACTTGCACCCCACGGGCCTGAAGCAGCTGCGCCACCTGCAACGCCACATCAAGCACCACATCGGTTTCGCGCAGGCCACCGATCCCCACGGCCCCGGGATCCGGTCCGCCGTGACCAGGGTCGATCACCACCCGCAGGCGCCCCCGGGGGGTGGGGGGCAACCCCTCCGTGGAGATCGGACGCCGGGGACCAAGGCGAAAGCCAGTGGGGGCAGATGCGGAGGATTCGCCCCTGGACTGGGATCCCCAACGGGGGCTGGCCGCGATGCTGCTGGCCGCCTCCACATCGCCCTCGCCGACGGGCTGGAGACCCCAGGCGCCACGCAACTCCATGCGCCAACGATCCCTGGCCGTGCCCACCAACTTCAACTGACGGGGATCCAGGCGGGTGCCCGGTACGAACTCAAGGACTAAGCGGGTCGTGGAGGGATCGGGACGACCGATCCGCACCTCCCGCAGGGCGCCCCCGGCAACCAGGCTGCGGGGACGCAGAGGGGCCCCGGGCAAATCCACCCAAACCCGCGGCCCCCGCCCCTCCGTTCCCTCCTCAAAGAAGGCCTGCAACACCACCCCCGGCGGGGTACGCAGCTCCAGCACCCCATCGCGACTCACCCGCCAGGCCGACAGGGCACTGGCCGCCCTGGCCGGCAGGGCCGGCAGCAGCAACACCAGGGCCAGCAGGCCACGTAATCCCAGAACACGTAAGGGCATGGGGCCGCTCAGAACAGGGCCGGCCGGCGGTGCTGCAGGCTCGGCATCTGGTTACGGACCCGCTGTCCATGGGCGATGTCCACCGGTGCCATCGCCAGGCCAGGCCCTAGGCCCGCATCAGCGAGCACCGTGCCCCAGGGATCAATCACCAGGGCGTGACCATGGGTCTGGCGGCGACCGTAATGGAGGCCGGTCTGGGCGGGAGCCACCACATAGGCCGTGTTCTCAATCGCCCGGGCCTGCAGGAGCACCTGCCAATGGTCCTTGCCGGTGTAGGCCGTGAACGCGGCGGGCACAAACAACAGCTGGGCACCGGCGGCGGCCAGGTGGCGATAGAGCTCGGGAAAGCGGACGTCGTAACAGATCGACAGCCCCACACGACACAGCCCCGGCACGTCCACCACCGGCGGCAGGAGCTCGCCGGGGCGCACCGTGGTGGATTCGCGATAGGTGATGCCGTCGGGGATGTCGACGTCGAAGAGGTGGATCTTGTCGTAGCGGGCGAGCACCTGCCCCTCGTGGCTCACCAGCTCCGCCCGGTTGTAGGTGAGGTTCTCGCCGGCAGGTACGGGAAACCCTCCCCCCAGCAGCGTCACCTGATAGCGGCGGGCCATGGTGACCAGAAAGGCACTGCAACGCTCCGCCAGCGCGGGCGCCAGGCTTAGGCGACGGTCGTCATCGCCCATGAACGCAAAGTTCTCGGGCAGGCCCACCAGCTCCGCCCCACGGCGGGCGGCCAGCTCGATCTGCTCCTCCGCCGCTGCGAAGTTCGCATCCGGATCGGGGGTACTGGTGAGTTGCAAAGCGGCCGCTAGGAAACTGCCCACCAAACCTCCATCCCAAACGGCGAAGTGTAAGGGAGGTGCAAAAAGGCATCAGCCCAGCCCCTCAACTGGCCCGCAGCACGCCGGGTTCCGCCTGCAGCGGCACAATCTCGAGGCTGTCCACAGCAGCGCAACAGGCGAAATCCGGATCGTGGTTCCCCAGACCCATCAGCCGCTGGCCATGGCTGGCGGCCCGCAGGCAGGTTTCGGTGTCATGGCGCCACTGTTGCCATAGGGCCAGGGCGGCCAGCATCTCATCGTTGCCGCAGCCCACCTCCGCGTGGGGGGCCACCGCCAGCTCGATGGCGGCCGACACCACGGCCCCGGCCGCCAGGCTGTCCTCCAGGGAGTAGTCCCCCTCCCAGCCGCTGCCCACGATCCACACCTGTTCGCAATGGCGTTCGATCAACCGGCGGGCCACGGCGGTGCGGTTGGGCAGGCAGGCGGTGACCAGCAACGGCACCGCCCGCACCGCCGCCAGGGAACGGGTGCCATTGGTGGTGCTCATGAAGATGCGTTTGCCAGCCACCCGATCGGCCGTCACCGCCAGGGGGGAATTGCCGAGGTCATAGCCCTCCACCCGCTGCCCCCCCCGCTCACCGGCCCGCAGGCGCTGGGTGGCTGGCCAGGCCGCTGCCGCCGCCTCCAGGGCCGCCAGATCGGCGAAGGCTTCGATCGCTTCGGCCCCGTTCCGCAACGACCAGGCGATGGTGGTGGTGGCGCGCAACACGTCGATCACCACCGCCGCATCGGGTCCCCCCTCGCTGGGGGGACGCACGGGGGGCACCGCCTCCGAGGTATGGAAATAGGAAATCTGCATGGGTTCGGCAGGGCGGTGCGGCGAGTGTGACAGAGCTCCTTGATGGTCCTGCCACCAGCCCAGGGACCATGCGCCAGAGTGAATCGTCATTCACCAGAACCCCTGTGCCCGGTGTGATGGCCCGGCAGAACCGCGATCTGCGTGGCTTCCTCCAGCTGTTGGAGCAACGGGGCCAGCTGCGACGGATCAGCGCTCCCGTAGACCCAAATCTGGAGCTGGCCGCCATCGCCGATCGGGTGTTGGCCTGCGGTGGCCCGGCCCTGCTGTTTGAAAACGTGATCGGCTCCACCATCCCGGTGGCGATCAACCTGCTCGGCACCCAGGAGCGGGTGCTGTGGAGCCTGGGCATGGAAGCCGCCGAAGAACTTGAAACCCTGGGCGAGAAGCTGGCCCTCTTGCAGCAACTCCGCCCCCCCAAGGGGGCCCGCGAGGCGATGCGCTTCGGTGCCTTGCTCTGGGATCTGTTGCGGGCCCAACCCGACCTCGACCTCACCCCCCCCTGCCATCAGCAGGTGTGGAAAGGGGAGGCGGTGAACCTCGATGCCCTGCCACTGTTGCGGCCCTGGCCCGGGGATGGGGGGCGGATTATCACCTTGGGCTTGGTGATCACTAAAGATCCCGAGACCGGAACGCCGAACGTGGGCGTGTACCGCCTGCAGCGCCAGTCGGTGACCACGATGACGGTGCACTGGTTGAGCGTGCGGGGCGGGGCCCGCCACCTGCGCAAGGCGGCGGCGTTGGGGAAAAAGCTGGAGATCGCCATCGCCATCGGTGTGCACCCACTGCTGGTGATGGCCGCCGCGACGCCGATTCCGGTGCAACTGAGCGAATGGCTGTTCGCCGGCCTCTACGCCGGTGAAGGGGTGCGGCTGACGAAATGCAAAACAGTGAATCTGGAGGTTCCCAGCCACAGCGAAATGGTGCTGGAAGGAACAATCACCCCCGGGCAGGAACTCCCCGACGGCCCCTTCGGCGACCACATGGGGTTCTACGGGGGGGTGGAAGCTTCGCCCCTGGTACAGATCCAGTGCATCACACAACGACGCCAACCGATCTACTTCACCACCTTCAGCGGCAGACCCCCCAAGGAGGACGCCATGCTGGCCATTGCCTTGAATCGCATCTATACGCCAATCCTGCGCCAACAGATCCCAGAGATCGTTGATTTCTTCCTGCCGATGGAGGGTTTGAGCTACAAGCTGGCCGTCATTGCGATCGACAAGGCCTACCCGGGTCAGGCGCGGCGCGCGGCGATGGCCTTCTGGAGTGCCCTGCCCCAATTCACGTACACCAAATTCGTGGTGGTGGTAGATCAGAACATCAACATCCGCGACCCGCGCCAGGTGATCTGGGCGATCAGCGCCCTGGTGGATCCGGGGCGGGATCTCTTCGTGCTGGAGAACACTCCCTTCGACAGCCTTGATTTCGCGAGCGAACACCTCGGCCTCGGGGGACGGCTGGCGATTGATGCCACCACCAAGATCGGGCCTGAGAAGCACCATGCCTGGGGGGAACCCCTGGTGCACGATCCAGAGTTGGAGGCCCGCCTCGATCGGCGCTGGACCGAGCTGGGTCTGGCCGATCTGGAGGGACAGCAGCCGGATCCAGCCCTGTTCGGCTACACCCTGGAGCACGTGCTCCAGCGCTTGGCCGCCCGGGCGGCCAAGCGCTGAGGGATTGGGGATGCTGCGGCGCAGTGCCGTCCACGCCCTGAAGGCCCTGCTGGAGCTGGCCCAGGACCCCGCCCAATGGCGCTCGGTCAGGGATCTGGCCCAGGCCCAGGGTCTGCCTGAACCGATGCTCGAGCAGGTGGTGCTGCGGCTCCGGCGGGCCGGCTTGGTGGTCGCGCGCCGAGGCCGCCAAGGGGGGTACCGACTCGGCGCCGCCGCCGAAGCCGTTTCCTTGGCGGCGGTGCTGGCCGCCGTCGGTGCCCGTCCCCAACGATCTCGCCAGGCCCTCCCCCCCCCATGGACGGGCCAAGACGACGATCTCGATGGACTGGATGCCAGCGAGGGCGCCCGGCGTGCCGGGGACCAGGTCACCCAGGCCCTAGATCGTCGCCTGCAGCAGGCCGTGCAACGGGAACTGGCAGCCCTCACCTTGGCGGATCTGGCCCATGACCTGAGCAGTGCGCGAGCGGCCCTGAGCGAAGAGGGGGGGCTGCTGTTGGGGTGACTTGGGGACTAACTCAATGGCTAGGACTGCCGAAGTCCAGGGATAATGCGTAGAGCCAACAGCAGGACAACATCAACGCATCCACGGACCTGTAACCTAAGCCGAACTCCCTCAATAGGTCCCGAAGTCATGCTCAACAAGATCCCATCTCAACAGAATCATTCCCGGAGCAGGCCGCTCCTTGGCGTCAACGAAACTATGATCTCCCCATAGAAATAAGCCAACGTCAAGACATTGACCCCCAAGAATGCGCCCTTAGTCGGACACTGATTAAGAGCGTCTTACGAAGGCGGCTGCGGATCAACTCCGCCAATCACGCCAGGCACGATGGTCATCGATCCTTGGCACCACTGGGAAGAAGCCGCGATCGTTCGACAACGTGGTGGCATCCCGTTCGCCATCCTCATCAGCCCCAATCGCCGCCCAGGCCAAACGCAGGAGAAGCCATGAAGTGGCACCCAAATCAGGCTCCAGAAGCTTCTAGAGTTGCTGTATGACGCCCGATCATCCTTCGTTCGATCCCCCTTTCGCCACTCCCCAGGCGGAACAGGCCCAGCTGCTTGAGACCCTGCTTGAGCCCTTGCTCAACGACATGGCCGAGTCGTTTGAGCGAGGCCTGCTGTTGCTTGAACACTGTCCGGAATCAATCCTGTCCCTAGGCGACCAGCAGCGGCTGTTGGGGGCCTTGCTGGAGGCCAGGGGGGAATTGCGCGCTGCCCGCTCCCTCCGGGCGGCCCTTCCCCACGGAATTGGGCTCGACATGAACGCCCTGACCCCCTGGCATCGTCTGGTGCTGGAGGTCTGGACCCTCTCGTCGCGCCTCAGGGCGGTAGGCGTACGACCCTGAGGCCGGTCCATAGGATCAGCCCACTCCTTGCAATCCAGGCGTGTCCAGCAGCCCTGCCTCCGCCAACACCGAACGGACGGCCAGCCTGCGGCTCATGGCCGGTGGCAGCCTGGGCGGCACGGTTCGGGTGCCGGGAGATAAGTCGATCTCCCACCGAGCGCTGCTGTTCGGAGCGATCGCCGAAGGCGAGACCATCATCGAGGGGCTATTGCCGGCGGAAGACCCCCTGAGTACGGCAGCCTGCCTAAGGGCCATGGGGGTTGATATCTCACCGATTGAACGCGGCCTGCCCGTGCACGTTCAAGGGGTCGGGCTGGATGGATTCCAGGAACCTGCGGACATCCTGGATTGCGGTAATTCCGGAACCACGATGCGGTTGATGCTGGGGCTGCTGGCGGGCCGCCGAGGGCGTCACATGGTGTTGACCGGGGACGAATCCCTGCGGCGCCGACCGATGCGACGCGTGGTGGCCCCGCTAGCGGAGATGGGGGCCAGGATCACGGGGCGCGAGGGGGGCAATCTGGCCCCACTGGCCATTCAGGGCGCGGCCCTGCAGGGAACCACGATCCAGACGGCCGTGGCCTCGGCCCAGGTCAAAAGCGCCCTTCTGTTAGCGGCCCTCACTGCCGAGGGGCCCACCACGGTGATCGAACCAGCCCATTCCCGGGACCATAGTGAGCGAATGCTCCGGGCCTTTGGCGCTGATCTCAGGGTGGCAGGCCCAAACGGCACCCATGTGACCGTGAATCCAGGGGCAATCCTGCAGGGCCAAACTGTCGTCGTGCCGGGCGATATCAGCTCCGCCGCCTTCTGGCTGGTGGCCGCCGCTATCACCCCCGGGGCTGAACTCACGATCGAGAACGTGGGCCTCAACCCCAGCCGCACGGGAATCCTTGAGGTGCTGAAGAGCATGGGAGCCCGCATCGAGGTGATCAACAACCGGGACGTTGCCGGGGAACCGGTGGGCGACCTGAAGGTGAACCATGGCCCCCTGACGGCCTTTCATATTGGTGGGGATCTGATCCCCAGGCTGGTAGATGAAATCCCGGTGCTGGCGGTGGCAGCCTGCTGCGCCCAAGGGATCAGCCGCGTGGAGGATGCCGAGGAGTTACGGGTCAAGGAAACGGACCGGTTGGCGGTCATGGCCCGCCAACTCGGGGCGATGGGTGCCCGGATTAAGGAACAGCCTGGCGGGCTGACTATCGAAGGAGGAGTGAAGCTGCGGGGGACAACGCTCGATAGCGAAACCGATCACCGGGTGGCCATGAGCCTCGCCGTGGCCGCCCTCGTGGCCGAAGGGGACAGCACGCTGCAGCAAGCGGAAGCGGCGGCCGTTTCCTATCCGGGCTTCTGGGACGACCTGACCCGATTGCGCACCTGACCATCGACCGAGCCAGGGATGACGTCCAACCACGGCAGGCCGCTCCTGCCCAGGATCAGTGGGGATGGCAGTTTCAGCCTTTATAGCCCTGAGTTTGCCGAAGGGTTTCATAGCGCGGATGGCGCCTTGGGGGAGGCGAGAAGGGTGTATGTGGAGCCTGCGCAGCTGGATCGTTTTCCCCGGAAGAGCCGGCTGGTGGTGGTGGATGTGGGCGTGGGCACGGGCACGAACACGGCAGCCCTTATCGAGTCGATCCAGAAACGGGAGCTGATGATGACGTGGTGGGGCCTGGAACAGGACCCACTCCCGTCGCAACTCGCTCTTGATGACCCGGGATTCCAAGCGCAATGGCCCCAGCCGGTCCTCAGCCAACTCAACCAGCTCATCCATGGCGACACCCTGCTTTGGGGAGATGCCCGCCAACGCCTGGCCGACCTGCAACGGCTCCAGGCAGGGCACTGTGATCTGGTGCTCCTGGATGCCTTCTCGCCGCGCCGTTGCCCCCAGCTCTGGAGCCAGGAATTTCTGAGGGGCCTCGCCAGCCTCTTGACGCCCCAGGGGAGGCTGATCACCTATTGCTCTGCAGCTGCTGTACGACGCAGCCTGATCACGGCGGGGTTGCGGTTGTCAGCGATCTGCAGCCCCCAGGGTTCCGGGCGCTGGAGCGCCGGCACCGTGGCCAGTCCCACCCCCCTTCCCGACGTCCCTCCCTTGCGTCCCTTGACTCCGATGGAGCTGGAGCACCTCAACACCCGGGCCGGAGAGCCCTACAAAGATCCTGGAGGCTGCGGAACCGCCGAGGACATCCTGGCTGCTCGAAGTCTTGCGCAGCAGGGGTCAAGGGCCGAGAGCACCAGTGAATGGCAGCGCCGCTGGAGACTGACCGACGGAGCCCAGTAGATTCCCGCCCAGTTGTCGTAACGCGCCCATGCTCGCCGTTGCCGTCCTGGCCGCAGGGAAGGGAACCCGGATGAGGAGCGACCTGCCAAAGGTGCTCCAACCCATCGCTGGGACCACCCTTGTGGAGCGAGTCCTGAGGAGCTGCCAAACGCTTGCACCGAATCGCCAACTGCTGATCATTGGCCACCAGGCGAAACGAGTTCAAGAAGCGCTGGCCCATCTGCCGGAGCTGGAATTCGTCCTACAGCATCCCCAACAGGGTACGGGCCATGCCGTACAGCAATTGCTGCAACCCCTAGAAGGCTTCCAGGGCCAACTTCTCGTCCTCAATGGCGATGTGCCACTTCTGCGCCCTGAAACGCTTGAACAACTTGTGGAACGCCATCGACAAAGCAAGGCCGCAGTGACCCTTCTCACCGCACGCCTCAGCGACCCCAGCGGCTATGGCAGGGTCTTTGCCGAGGACCATGGCCTTGTGAATTCCATCATTGAGCATCGTGACTGCACCCCTGAACAGCAGCTCAACAACCTCACAAATGCAGGCATATATTGCTTCGACTGGCAAAGCCTGGAAAAAATACTACCAAACCTTAGGGCAGATAACGACCAAGGTGAACTCTATCTCACCGATACGGTGGCGATGCTGCATCCAGCCATCCACATTGAGGTGGCCAATGTCGACGAAACCAATGGCATCAATGACCGAATTCAGCTGGCCCAATGCGAAAACGTGTTACAGGAGCAACTGCGCAAGTACTGGATGGCAAAAGGAGTGAGCTTTATTGATCCAACGAGTTGCACCCTTAGCGAAGGCACAGAATTCGGCACTGACGTGCTTGTCGAACCCCAATGCCACTTCCGTGGAATCAATCAGATTGCCCATGGTTGTCGTATCGGCCCAGGCTGCCTCGTGGAAAACAGTAGTCTTGGGGAAAGAGTTGAAGTGCTTTATTCAGTTCTTCGGGATGCGGTTGTGGAACGCGATTGCGTGATAGGTCCCTTTGCCCAATTACGTGCCAAGGCCCACCTACAAGCCGAATGTCGGATTGGAAATTTTGTCGAAGTTAAAAACAGCAAACTAGACAAAGGAGTGAAGGCCAACCACCTCAGCTATCTAGGCGATGCCGATATCGGATCCTCCGTCAACATTGGAGCCGGTACAATTACAGCCAACTACGACGGAATACGCAAACACAGAACAATCATTGGATCCAACAGCAAAACTGGTGCCAACTCGGTACTTGTTGCACCAATTATCCTCGGAACAGGTGTCACAGTTGCCGCCGGCTCAACACTCACCAAAAATGTTCCGAGCGGAGCCTTGGCCTTGGGCCGAGCCCGCCAAATGGTCAAGGAGAACTGGAATGGTCCCCGCCCCTTAAACGACCAGGCTTAACGGGAAATGTTGCCAGTAGAGACCAACAAACAAATCGAAGACCGATACCAACTAAGGGCGGCATTCTAAAATCGCCCCAGTGAAGCCAATTTTGAAATAGCAAATTACAATCACAATGAGCATTGGCATTCACCTACACCGCTCATGATCACATCAAGTTCTACCATCTAACCATACAACAAAGCGACGACCAAAAGGCCGTCGCTTGTCTTGCCGTATCGGGCAGGGCCAGCCGGTTGATACCGGTTGACTGTTGGGTTGAGCAATGTTTTACCTGGCATCGAGCTATTTTCGCAGGGGGCTGCCCCCCAACTATTGTCGCCGCAGCTGCGTTTCACGTCCGAGTTCGAGATGGATCGGGGTGGGACCACAGCGCCATGGACACCAGGATAGAGATGAGTCCTTGAAGTCAATCGTGTCCCCATCTCTGGTCATTGCTCTCAGGTGATCCCTGAGAACTGCATAGAATTTACATCTGAGTAAATTACTCAGATGTGCGCCTTGGAAATAAAGTTTTAGAGCCTGATGATGGTCAAGCCCTCGGTCTATTAGTACTCCTCCGCTTCACGCATTACTGCGCTTCCACGTAGAGCCTATCAACGGGTGTTCTTCCCGTGACCTTACTGGCTTATGCCATGGGAACACTCATCTTGAGGTGGGCTTCCCACTTAGATGCTTTCAGCGGTTATCCGCTCCGCACATGGCTACCCAGCGTTTACCGTTGGCACGATAACTGGTACACCAGAGGTGCGTTCCTCCCGGTCCTCTCGTACTAGGGAGAAATCCTCTCAATGTTCCTGCGCATGCACCGGATATGGACCGAACTGTCTCACGACGTTCTGAACCCAGCTCGCGTACCGCTTTAATGGGCGAACAGCCCAACCCTTGGGACCGACTTCAGCCCCAGGTTGCGATGAGCCGACATCGAGGT
>Ga0209088_10000053_pt1 | contig 88657 bp, 122 predicted proteins | sample S_140625_EF_Meta_FD_187324 | JGI IMG/M metagenome (GOLD analysis project Ga0209088, IMG submission 187324) | Freshwater microbial communities from Lake Simoncouche, Canada to study carbon cycling - S_140625_EF_MetaG (SPAdes) (version 2) | ecosystem: Environmental > Aquatic > Freshwater > Lake ... | reverse complement strand
TACTTTTTAAAAAAACACAACATGGGAGCACAACATTTAACGCAAGATGAGAAAGCAAGATTATATGACAACATGCTTTTAAGATATCAAAGACTTCAAGAGCAAGTTAGATTAATTAAAGCTAAAAATTTCGAGGTTTCATTAGAGGACCAAAAACAAATCAATATGATTGAGGAAACAATGAGAATATTATATAACGATACTCAAAAGTTATTTTAAAAATATTAACCCCCTTCAAATAGGGGGTTTTTTTGTATATGAATATAAATTTTTTAATTTTAAAATTTAGAAGTTGGTTCGCTAAAAAACCAACAAAAAAATTAACATGGTCTTGTGAAGACTATATGAATGGAAAGAAGTGGGCAATGTCTCAACCTCATCCTTTCATTAAAGGTAAAACTATGTGGGATTTAGTTTATGACAAGTACGACTCAACGTACACCATAGATAATTTAAATAAGTTTTTATTTAACGAAATTTAAATCCTGTAAGTTTTTCAATATATTCTTTATCAACTAGATTGTTATAGATACCATCTGGTTTGGATGTGTCATTGTTAAACAGAAAGGCCATCCATTCTTTTGTTTTAACAAAATAGATTACTTTCCAACATTGTTTTGGAACCGACACTTTTCCAATCTTCTTTGCAACTCCAATATTTCCAGACCACACATGAACTGAGTCATCTTTTTTTGCCCATTCTCTTTCCATTGTCTCAACTGATTTCCAATCACCAGCATTTAATGAATGATATTGTGCAGACATATTTGAAAAGTAAAAACATTCATCTTGTATTGCAGGAGTTTGACATAGGTTTTGAGCTGCTGGCATCATATGACCTCTGTCAGTCCCTGAACCTTTATAATCTTCCAATAAATTGGTTTCATTTGGTAATAATGGGTCAGGTTTAAAATTATCTTTTCTTGCTAATGGTTTTTCACAACTCACCTTTGCTCTCGTAATCCACCACTCAACCATCACAGGGTAATGTTTAGATTTTGAAAAGTGTGATGTGTAATTTGTGTGTTTTAATACAACAACATCTTGAGCTTGTAGGCTAATACCCATTAGTACAATACTAAAAAGTATAAAAAGTTTCTTGGTGATTTTTTTCATATGTTTTTTTATTATAAATAGATTATATTTTTAAGTATGAATATTTCACACGAACATAAAATTATTTGGTGGGCACCTGAGAGGTGTGGTACGAAAGCAACTGCCCACATCTTTACTAAATTGGGATTTGAGTATTTTACAAACACTAATGGAGAGTTAAAAAAAAATCTAAATATTGATGGGATAAATTATCAATCTCATGATATAGATATTCCTGATATATACAAAGATTATAAAGTGATTTGCAGTATACGTAATCCATATGACAGGATGTTATCGATTTTTTCTAATTTTACTAATGCAGGTAAAAATTTGGTATATACCAAAGATTCTCATGAAAATTTAGTTACTACTTATGATAGATTTATTAAAGAAATGTTATTATATCGGTTAAGTACAAATGAAGAAGATTTGGAAACAAGGCCAATTCAAAAGAATTATCTTTCAAAGTATGGGTTTAAAACTCGTATTCCTGATTTATTCATTAAGATGGAATCTTTAGAAGAAGATTTGGGGAAATTAGATTTTGTTAAAAATAGTAAAATTTGGGAATCAGGATATGTTCAAGATTATTTGAAATATAATCCTCATGTAAATCAAAGACCTTATAAGTTTAATACTTCTTATAGTCTTGAATCAGCAAAAAGAGTTTACGATTACCATAAAAGACATTTTATAATCTTTGATTACAACCCATTCTCATTCACAACAAAAGAATTATCTAATGAAGAGAAAATGAAGTTTCTCCACGACATATTGTAAAAACCCGTATATTTATTGTTATGAGTAAAAGATTTCAAATTACAGAAACAGAAATAGAGTCAATTAAGAAACTTTATATTTCAGAGCAAGCTCAAAAAGAAGAAGATAGAAAGTTCTGCCATGGTGGAAACGTTAAATCTTTAGAAGAGATTGTTGGCGACGATAACGCTGAAGACTACATCGAAGGCGTTAAAATAAGAAAGGGAGGAATCAACGGATTAGTTGATAGACTTGAATTGTTAAAAACTTTAAGACTTCATCCAAAAGTTTCCGATGGTGGAGAACATTTGGCATATGATGTTATGAACCATTTAAAAGAGTTTAAACCTTACAACTACTTTGATGAAAATAAAAAAGAATGTAATAGAGCGATGGATAAAATTATTGAACTCTATAAAGAGAACGAACACGGTGAAGAGTTAGTGAAAGATATTGAAAAAGTTTATGGAATGCAACATGTGTCTGCAAGAGCAAAAGAATTTTTAAAACACGGAATCTCAATGATTAAAGGAGAATAACTTGAACATTACAAAAATATAATTTATAATTTAAGCCCCAATCAATGGGGCTTTTTTTATACCCTAAAACGAACGGAAACCGACCAAATTTCGTATATGTTATTTGTTTGGGGTAAAGAGACATTAACCAATTAAAAGACGATTAAACGAAAGATATGGACAAAATCGACAGAATAAAACGACTTGTTGAATCTTCGTTGGACACCTCCTTCGGAGGGGAAATATCTATTGATAGTTTAACGGTACTTCCTACACAGAAATATGACGAGGAGGCAAGTAAGTGGGTTCCTGATTCTTATTCACTTTTTATTCAGATACGTAAAGGTTCAGTAATTTTGGACCGACCAAACCAAGTGGAAAGTTTATTAGAGTCTCTACTTGGGTTTGAGTGTTGTGTGGATTTTGTGTAAATTTCCTAGAACTAGTATTACTAGTTTTTTTACTTTTTTAATATTATATTATTATTCTATAAGAATAATAATTATTGCCATCCCGACCAAACGACCAATTTTTACAAGAAAAGTTATATTTATCTCTTAAAAGGATTATTATGCAACAAGAATCAATTTGGACGGTCTTAATCACAGTGGTTGGTGTTTTAGGTTCCGCAAGTGCGTGGAGATTTTACGAAAAAAGGTCAATGAGAAAAGAAAGAGATGAAGAATTTATTCGTCACGACTGCAAAGATAGAATTTCTAAGTTAGAAGCATTATTGCAATCGTCATCCAAAGAAAAAGATGAGATGAGACAAACCATATTAAAATTAACTCAACAAGTTGCAGAATTAACTGTTAAAGTTGATTTTTTATCTAAAGTAAAATAAAGTGGGTAAAATTGTTAGATTAACAGAATTTGAATTAATTAACCTCGTTAGAAAGTCAATTAATGAACAATCTAAAGGAAAAACAACAGTATTTCCTGCTGCAACATTAACTTCATCTCAACCACAACAATCATCATTACAACCTACGATGAATACCCAATCAGTAAGATATGGTGAAAAGACTTCAGTTCAAAAATATGAGGCATGTGTTCCTAGTATTCTTAAACCATTTATAATATATGTTATGACAAACAAAGACTCGATTATAAAAAAGTCTGGAGTTGATGAAAAAACTTTTATGCAGATGGTAAAGGCTTCTATTGGAATAATAGGTAGAGAAACAAAATATGGAAATTACACTGAAACTAGTGATAATGTTTCTGAATGGTTAAGGTCAAATGGATTAGGTGGTTTAATAAATCTTGGAATAGATGCAACCAATAAAGTAAGAAAAACACTTGGAAAAAATAATATAACACAAAGTTTGGGATTGGCTCAGTTTACACCTGAGACATGGGAACAATATGGGTTAAGTAAATTAATTGGACCTTATGACAAATCTTTTACATCAATAGGTCAAGGATTAGGTACAATGTTTAAATTGAACGCTGAATATAAAAATGCATTGAAGGCTGGATTGAACCCTGCGGTTCCATCGCAAAATCAAATTTTACAAAAAAATGGTATTATTAATACTATAAATGGTACGGGTAATAACGCATTAGACGCTGCAATCGTAACACATAATATGACTGCAAATAAGTTACTTACAAAATATTGTACAACTAATAATCCTTTGTATGCTGCCCCATGCAATCTTTCAACTTACGCTCCATTTGATAATGAACAAAGTTTTAATAAGAATAAGTCGACAAAATTAATTAATAGCGCTAAAGTTGACCAAAAATATAAGAATTTTCCAGGGACTTTAACTGTTAACACAAATGAGGTATTACCAGGATATTTTCCAAATCTTAAAGGACCTAATCATACTGCAATAGGATACTTAGAAGAAGTTGTAGGTAATATGAGTACTCTTAATTGTTTTTAATTTTTTGAACCAGTAATAAAAACCCAAGGAGTTGGTACATTACCAAGTGAACGCATGATGTCTGGAACTTGTTGATAATGATAGTTAACTCCATCGGCTTTAATACCAATTTCAATTGACGCACCACCATCAAATATAAGTCCATTATAAACTCCTTGAGACTGAGCAATTTTAGAAATAGCTCCTATAGAACATTCCCCATTAAAGTTTGAATGAACTATAATAATATTACCTGATTTATCCTCACCAACAATTAGTCTCGGCAAATTATATCTGGCCCATCTATAATTAAAAATTCTAAAATTTAGATTACCTTGAATTACCCCAATAGTATGCGTTTGTGATGAATATTTTACTTTTGGGTGTGAACCAAAATAAAATGTAGGAGTGAGTCCATTAGAAGTAAAAAATCCACCATTCTTTTTTCTTGATGCGATTTTTTTTCCATCAGTAATAACTTCACCGACAGGAGTTTTATTAAAATAATTTGAGTTTACATAAAAATCATAATTTTCGTGAGATTTATTGACGACTTTATAATCAAAAAAGTTTTTTTTGATTTTAATAATAGAAATTGTTCCATTTTTTTTATTATATGGAAAAGAATTTATATGATTAATCGTAATGTTATCTTTTTTTTCGGATATTTTGAAAAATGGATAGATATAGTTTTTTGAAGCCGATGTCAAGAAAAAAATAAAAAGTAGAGATAGGAATATTTTCATAATGTTTTTTTTTTGAGTTACAAAGTCAAATATACGACTATTTATTGGATAATACTGAAAAATGAAAAAAATTATAAAATTAACAGAATCTGATTTAGAAAAAATTGTTAAGAAAGTTCTTAAAGAAAGTTCTTTGATTAATGAAATTGAGTCGGATGCAGAAGATTTAGACGGTTCTCAAGAAACTGTTAATGTTGAAATTAATAATTTCAATCAAAATGCACCATCAGACCAAAAACAAAACATGAAACTAATTCAATCAAAATTGAAAGAATTAGGATATAATTTAGGTACCTTTGGTCCAAATAAAGATGGAGTTGACGGAAATTATGGTAGACGTACATTAATGGCAATCAAAGATTTCCAAAGAAAAAATGGAATTAAACAAACAGGTTGGGTTGGAACAGTTACGGCTCCTTTATTAGATGCTGAGCCAATGAAAGGGGTTACATTTGTTGGAAAACAAGGAACAAGAAAAAACCCAGTTACTACACAACCAATTAAAATTGACCCTATAACTAAAAAACCAATACCTCAAAAAACAAAAGTTGAGCCCATAACTAAAAAACCTGTAGTTACTAAAGAAAGTGAAAGATGTATTGCAATATCTAAAGAAGAATGTAGTAAAATTAGTTCAACAAAACCTGTTGTAATTAGTAGTGACAAATCTGAAAAAAGATGTTCTGCATATATGGTTAAATGTTTGAGTCAATATGATAGTGAATTATATGGTGGAAATGCTTGGGATGTTTTTAACAATGTTAAAAGTGGAGGGTCAGTAAAATATAATGCGTTTACAAGTGGTGAAATTAATTGGAATAATATATGGTCACAACTTGTAAAAAATAAAGTAAGTAAATCTGTTTGTGAAAAACACGCAGCATCCGAAGATGCTGACAAACAAATTGGTAGTGCGGTTCCATCAATAGTAACAAACAACGTCCCATCATCACCAAAGGTAAATATTTCATCATTAAAATTAGGTGACATAGTTGGATTATATCATAAAGATTCAGGTAATAAAGGTATGGCATTTTGTCAAAGAGCGTTAAAAAGAGGTCTTGATAATAGCGGAAATGTTAAAGATAAAGACCCATTCACATTTAATAGTCACGTTGGATTTGTTGGGGCGATTAAAAACGGAGTTCCTGTAATTATTCATAACGTTCATGGTACTCATATCGCAACTCCAGCAACTCAAATGTTGAATAAAAATTCTGAAGACATGATAGTATGGGTTGTAAGTGATAATACAGTTGCACAGGCGGCAGAAAATCCAAGATTCATACCACAACAACCTGAAAAAAAAGGATTTAGTTTTAACCCGTTTAGTTAATAAAATATAAAAACCCTCTTTTGAGGGTTTTTTTTATACATCAAATCTAACGTAAGTTTTAACTTTTTGGTCAGGGAAGAAATATACAAGAGCGTCTTGAATTAAAACATTTGCAAGAGCCTTATCCATTACAGATTCATTAATTGTATCACCTAATATAATTACGATTTCAAATAGAATAGATTTTTCGGAGTAACTATCACTCATAGAATGAACTTTAATTCGTGCTCCCTCCCCATATAGTTTTTGAACAGATTCTCCTTGAAAATCATTGATATAATTTTCAATCAGGCGAAAGAGTCTCTGTTTCTTGTCTAACATAATAGAAATATACGAGTTTTTAAAAAAAAGAGAACGGTAGCGAATCGTTCTCTAGTTTGTTCCATAACTGGAATGGTCCTAAAAGTCCCTAATTAAAGGAGGCTTATTTTCTAATAAATAGTTTGGCAGAATAAAAAAAGTTTCTTACATTTGTATTCACAAAACGATAAACGATATGGCAAAAGAGAAGTTATACAGAAGTGTTAATGGTGATTACCTTTACTTGTTTAATTGGATTGGCGGTGGGTTTAATGACGTGTGGGCTCCAAGCAAAACTGAGGCATATGCTCGTGTTATGAGAGAGCAAAAATCTCATGAGGAGAAGTACCCAAAGAACTCAAAGTTGAGACCTGATTATAAGTCGATGCGTAAGTGTACCTATTCCCAATATCAGGAGCAAAATAAAATGGGATGGATGTTGTCAATGTAAAAAGTTATTTATATCTTTGTAAAAGAGTTTGGAACCTATAGGTAATGAAAGATACTCGGTATCCAAATTCTGAAAAAAAAAGATTTGATGGTTTGAAAAATTCTTCTTATCTTTGTGAAACAAAAGTTCTTTAATATATGGTTGTGGTAGCTCAGGAATCCTTTAAGATTCACGGTAGAGCAATTATCTGAAAAGTAATGTGCCATTGGTTCGACTCCAATCCCAACCACGGAAGTCCCCGAAATTTATTTTCGGAATTTTCATCAAAAGATTTGGAAGGCATTAAAATCTTTCTTATCTTTATAAAAAATGGACAGCGGAATGTTTTTTAGTGGTGGTTCCCCATACTCACCCAAACAATTTCTTCTCCGCGTTATAAATTAGAAAATTGTTAAATCAAACACGGGCGGTTTTTAATGAGTGGTTCTCTCAGATTTTCCAGGATAAATCTAAACTCACCTTGTCTTTTTTAGGTATTTTTCACAATTCAGAAAAATAAAAAATGTCCAATTTTACGGGGTCTCGGTGTGTACTCCCTACCTAATCAAGAACACCACACATATAGTCCTGACGGGGACTTTGAAGGAGACGCGACGGTGTCTCCTTTTTTTGTGCCATTTAACTATTTATAAGAAAAAAGAAAAATGGCAACAACACCTTTATCGTATAACCCAAGTGCGTCACCAATTGCGGGAACAACACAAGTAGGAAGTTTGGCGGTTGGAATAGCTGACCAAGATTATAGTATAGAACCAGGAGGAGTTACTTGGTGGATGGGACCCGAAGAATCAGATGGGTATGTTATTGCCGTTCCTGTTTCAGGAAATACTCAACCAACACCAATCTCAGGAGTAACCGCATCAGTTGGATTTTTTAAGTCAACAGATTTGACTGATATTTCTTTTCTTCAGTTAACAAATAATGAGTTTAATCAAAATTTTACGTCTGCAACAGAGGCTAGTACATGGTTAACAAATAATGGTTATTGGAATTCGTATGGTGGACCTGTTTTATATTTGGATGCCAATAATTTATCAAGCTATCCTGGTACAGGAACCACTTGGTATGATATAAGTGGTAATGGAAACGATGTCACAATGGTAAATTCAGGTAGTATTGCTTGGAATAATTCATCACCTGTTTATTTTTCAACAGGAGCAAACGGTTGGTTTAATAATCCATCAGGTTCCAATCTACCTATAGGAAATGAAAATTATACTTTTATAATATGGGTTCAACTTGGTTCTAATTGGGGTGGTAGTGGACTTATGAGTATTGGGTCATTTGGTACTACAAATCAATCAAACGCACTTAGAACAGCGGCAACTGGTGTGTTGTTAAATTATTGGTGGGCTAATGATTTAGTGGGGGTTACTTCTGTTTCAGCGACAGATTGGTTTAATGTTGTTGCAACTTATGATGGTACAACAAGAAGTATATATGTTAATGGTACTTCAGTTGGTTCGGATACTCCTGTCGGACATAATGTTGTTACAAGTGCATTGCAGATTGCAAAAACTGGTGGTAATGAGTTTTTGAACGGTAATGTAGGGGAAGTATCAATTTATGACAGAGGATTAACATCAGCAGAAATTTTAGGAATCTATAACACAACTAAATCAAGATACGGTTATGGACCATCACCAACTCCAACTCCAACAGAAACATCAGTAGCGGTAACGCCAACACCGACACCTACTAATACTCAAACACCAACTAATACAATTACACCTACGCCAAGTGTAACAAATACTCAAACACCATCAGTTACACCAACATTAACACAAACACCAACTTCAACTGATTTAAGTACGATTACCACTTACACCATCTCAGGATGTAGTAGTTCAAATGTTATTGTCGCTGATTTAGGACCAGGAGCATTTTTCCCTGGTGATACATTCTATTTGGACTTTACAGGAGCGACTGCAACTGAATGTTACACAATTATCAATAAAATCAACGCAACACCTACAGATGGTGGTAACCCAATATCTTCCTATCCTAATTGTGCCGATTGTATTGACGGAACAACCACAACTTACACAATTTCAGGATGTACTACTTTGAATGTATTAGTCGCTGATTTAGGACCAGGAGCATTTGCACCAGGTGATGTATTCAACATGACATTTACAGGAGCAACGCCAAGTGGATGTTATAGAATCGTCAATAAGATTGTTGCTACCCCAACAGATACAGGCTCACCACTAACTTTCTATTCGAATTGTGATGATTGTGAAGCTTCATTACCAACACCAACACCAACACTAACTCCTACTAATACTCAAACACCAACAAGAACTGCATCGGTAACACCGACAGTGACAACAACAGGAACTCCTACTCCAACTCCGACACCAGGAGGAGGTTGGTTCTTCTTTTTTGCTAATGGTGCAACTATAACAAGAGCGCCAAATAACAATGGTGAAACAGCATTTTATAATGGTTTGGGTAAATCAGTGTACAATCCAAACTATACTGGTGGAACATTAAACTTAAGCTTTAATAATATTAATACAGTTGGAACAAGTTACGCGTCACAATTCTCAACATTAGATAATTCGGGCGGAACAATAACAATAAGTCAAGGAAGTAGTACAGCGATTTACTCAGGAACTTCCGCAGATTATGTTGGAACTGCTAGTTTAATTCGTCTTGTGGTGACTAGGTCGGCACAAATGATTCAAGCAGCATCAACACAATTTGTTTCAGGAACATCAATCAATGTTGTAGTATCTTAGTAAAGTTTTAGATATTTATTGGTAAGTAAATTACCAAATATTATGAAAAAATTCTTTGCACAGTTGTTTAACGACAACAACACAATCAACGAGAAATCTGTTGTAGGCTTTTTAGCTTTTATTATGATGACAGCGTTTGCAATTGCAGACATTGTTACAGGTTCATTAGGGAAAGACCTAGTAATCAACGAATTCATTTTTAATGCATTCTTATGGTTAGTTTTAGGGTCTTTTGGAATCGGTTCCATCGACAAATGGATTAATAAAGGAAAGTCTGACTCAACAGAAGAGTAAATTAACTAACCCCCTCCAAAAGAGGGGGTTTTTATTTATTACAGATATTTATACACAATGGATATTCGTACAAAAATAAAACAAGTTTTAATAGAACAAAAAAATTCTAAAAAAGTTATGGTTGGGTGTGACTTTTTCTCACAAGATACCAATGACTATAGATGGTGTAAATTTGCCGAAAACAAGTTAATGAGGAATACGAGAAAGGTAAAACAAGCCATGGACAATTATGTTATAGAATATTTGTCTACCTATACTACAGGAATTAGAGCGGTTAAATATGACAAAGAACATGAGTTCTTTTCGGAAAGAAGAGAAATGGTCGTGAGTGCTTTAAATAAGTTTGTTACTTCTTGTCCAAAACTTAGAAAATATATTATTGATAGAATGATTAAGTTCACTGAACAATATGTTATTTGGAATGAAGAAAAACAATACGATTTATTAAATAAATTAAACACAAATTATACTGCGGCGGCATATATGATGACTTCAGAATTACCTGAACATTATAAAAATAGTGTATCATTTGAAAATGCTTTAGAATATTTTTTTAACCATAAAAATAACACAGGTGTAACACCATTTGAAGAATTTATGGGTAGAATTGAACTCGATAATAAGAAAGAAATTAGAGAAAAAATTAATCAAACAATTGCCCAAAAAACAAAAGAAGGTTCAATAATAGAAGAAAAATTTTATGAATATATTTCAGAGCAGATTGGTTCTGAAAATGTTGTAGTATATGCTGGAGATTATTCATTTATGGATATGATTGGTATTGATATGTTAGTGAAAAATCCTGAAGGTATTTGGGTTCCAGTACAAGTTAAAAAATATGTTGGAGGTTGCGATGATACGACTATCAAATATGCGAGACAACATATGTGTGAAAACTGGTGTGTTTCAAACGAATCCAAATATTTTAACATTAGAGTTTATGATGGGGAAAAAATGGTTAAATCCAAAAAACAATGTAAGACAATAGAATTGGACCAAACCACATTCTTAAATGTTCATGGTAATCCTAATCAATATAATCAACATGAGTTCTGTTACTCTTCTGGCGAGCAAGAAGAATTTGGAGAAGATTAAAAATAGACGTACCTTTGTTTTATGGCAATACCCGTTAATTCAAAAATACCAGTAAAACCTACCAAATGGGAGGTTGTATACGAAGATGATGAATGTATATCCATTTGGAGATATAATTCAAAAATAACTACCGCAGGACCTGTAGAAGTTGAACAGAAATATAAGAGAGGTTACGTTCATCCGTTAGATAAGAAAAAGAACACTTTGGGTGAATTGGCGAAACAGGCTCGAAAAGAATCTAAATTAAATAATTCTAAGTCTTGATTCAATAATAGACTTTAATTTAATTAAAGTTTTTTTGTCTAAACATTTAATAACATCCGATGTATTTTCAATTACAAGTCTATCTAAAATAGATTCAGTTTTAATTTCAGTTTCATCAATTTCAGATACATCACCAAACTCATAATCGCTTTCTTCGTAATTTTCATATTCTGTTGGATGAATATCATTACTATCCCACATATTCCAATTACCGTCATCTCTTTGTTGTGATGCGGAATCTCTTACCCAATCTTTATCGTAGCAATCAAATTCTTGAGATTTATATTCAGTATAAGTACAGGTGCCATTTGTTTCAAAATGTAAATCGTAACTCTTTGCAACAGGTATTTCTAATTGTTCAATCAGTTGCCTGTTATTCATTTGTTTCCTGTTGTTTGCGAAAAGGTCTGCAATGATGTTTTCATTTAATTCTAAAAATTTTGCAAAAAATTCAACATCTTCTTGAACGGCTTCAATACTAAAATATCTTGAAACTTCTTGTAAAGTAATATAAGCACTTTCAAAACCATCATAAGGGTTCCCGATAGGAAATTCTTGGTCGACTAACTTTTCAGAAATAAATACTAATTGTTTTTTTGGTAATCTTGAAAATTGACTTTGTTCTGCACCCATATTAATAAATACCAAAAAAGGTGGATTTCTCCACCTTTTATTATACGGTATGTTCTATTCTCACTCTAACACAATTTTGAGGTAATCTATTTATGTGTCGATAATTGTTAATATATCCCATCATGTTAGCACTTCCAATTGCATTTGCAGAATGAACTACCACATCTACCACAGGTTTTCCATCTAACCATTGTTCTACTAACCACTTGGTGCAATCCATTCCTGTTTTTTCTAAAATGTTATCGTAATTTAAAGTATAGTTGTGATAAACATTTTTATGCCATTCAGACATTGCAGTGTCCCCCAAGTCATGGTCCAAAGAAATTAACTCAATGTTTTCCAATCCAATGTCTTGAATTTTAGATACAAATTGTTCGTAATCTCTTACGATAATCCAATCTTTATCCACAGGAGTTCTTACATCATCTAAATAAATTTTAATCATTTTTCTTTATTTTTTTATAAGATTCATTACCTACAATTTGATATGCTTCAGCTAAAGACATTACCGCACTATCAATAAGTTTTTTAGCCTTTTTTATTTTTTTTGTTAATGGATGACTTACTAAGTGGTCATCTATCATACATGTTTGTACATGTAATCTATCCATTAATTCTAAATAATGGCCATCGTTTATCTTATTTTTCATGGATAATTAATTTCTTTTGTTTCAATATCAAAATCTATAACAATTGGTTTGTTTGCATAATCATATCTTTCATCAAGAACAGATGCATTTAAGAATTCAACACCATTAAAGGTTTTTTGACCGTAAGCACAATGGATATGTCCACAAACATGAATTTTTGGTTGAACTTCCATAATTCTGTGAAACAAATCTTCACAACCAACTCTTTGTCCTGACATAGTCCAATCTAACATTCCGTGAGCAGGACCGTGAGTGATTAAGATATCGGTATTACCAGGGATTTTAGCCCACTTCTCAGCAAGTTTTTCTCCTCTTGGTAGGTTGAATGCCCAATCGTAGAATTCAGGTTGCCAAGGACTACCGTAGAACTTCACACCATCAATTACAACTTCACTATCAAAAAGATAGATGATACCTTTTTCTTTGAATTCTTCAGCAATGTCAGTATGCATCTCAAAACCAAAATCGTGGTTACCAGCAATAAAGATTTTATGTTTAAAATCGGTCATACCAAACCAATTCAAGAATTTTGTAATTTCATGACTCTTACCCATACTGGTACAATCACCAGCGTGAACTAAAACGTCTCCACTACCCAATATATTTCCCATCCCCTTACTTGTAAGGTGGTTGTGTTTGTTGTGCGTGTCGCTGATGAATGTTATTTTCATAATATATTGTCTTTATCGTCTTCTTCAAATTTTCCAAATAAGTCATCCCCCTTATAGTCAGGATGATTTTCTTTCATGTAGTCAATTCCTCGAACCCAAAGATACGAAATAATTCCGACTACAATAACCATTAATAGATAAACTTTCCACATAATTTTTAAATTTTATTAATCCCACCAACGTTCAATATTTTCTTCCATTAACTTGAATAGTAACTTTCTTGCTCTGTCATGATTAATATGAGCAATATTCATCGCAATAACCTGTTTATCATCTTCACGACCTTTTCTTTTAAACATACCTTCTCCATTTAGGACTTTCTTGTAAATTAGAGGGTATTTCTTAAAATAATCGTCAAAGTTTTCTTCTAAAAGTCTAGACTCCCAAGAGCTATAACCTTCTTTTCCTGGTACATCTTCAAACCAATGTTTTGTTTTATGATAATCTGAGTACTCTGAGCTATAAAAGTCATCTTGAATAAATTTCATCAATTTGACACATGTCATCATAACTTCAGCATCTCTTTCAGCACGTAAATGAATACCTCTACCTCCAATATATTTTGATTGAGCTTTGAGTTTATGCATCATAATCTCAAAGATGTAGTGAGAGTCCCAATTTCTGTCTTTCCAAATAATTGGTAACCAATACCAAATATTCTTTATCCCTGTCCAAACGTTTCTATGTAGATACCTACCTTCATGATTCCACCATAATGGAATAAATTCTAATTTTCTTACAATCCATGGGGATTTAAGTCTGTCCTCATCCCACTCGTCAAATATGTCTTTCTCTGGTTCCATTTTTCTAAATATTTCTACAAATATAATAAAAAAATAAGACCCGACAAAATAAATTTCGCGGGTCTTTTGGAAAAGGGATATATGAGAACACTCCTTGTGGAGCGATGTGTACAAATAAATATGATATTAGTTTAAAAAAGTCAAGTTTGAGCTAGTCTGGAAAGTGTTTTTTTACTCTATCTAATAATTTTTCATCAAATTTAATACCATGACGTTCTTTAAAATGTTTTAATAAAGGTTTTATTGCTCTTATGTTATTATTTCGGGATAGTAATAAATACGCACCTAAATCAGCATCTAATTCTTCATCTTCATCTCTTGGGCCATCATGATTTAAAATAACATGTGCAATTTCATGAGCTTCTATGAATTTTAACAAATCCTCAGTATTCCCATTTTCCAAAAGAATTTCCCCATCAATTAAAATTATATTTTTATTTGGAACCATAAACCCATACCCATATTCTTCAAATAATGGTTTAAGTTGTTCGTACTGTGGGTCGTCTGAAAAAACAACAAAGATGGTTATACTTGGTAAAAATTCACTATTATATGATATATGGTCTGACATGTATGTTTTTATTTTTAAATAAAACCCAAAAATTACTTTTTAATTTTATGATTAATTTTTTTTCTTTTGAACTAGAATATTTTTTTTCCCACAAATAAAAGCACTTCAATGTACAGTCCATATGACTTTCGTCTCTTGAAGATTCTAATACTCTTAAAACCCACTCAAAATCATAAATTGCTTTTGCAATACTCGCTTTTATTAACATAATTTCTTTTTCAAAAATAGTATTAATTCTATTAATTACAAAATTATGATAGTAAATGATAATATTCTTGGAAGTGCTTAATTCTATCAGGTAAGCCTATAGTTCCACCATTAACTCTTTTAGTTACAGCAGTTACTGTTGCGACATCAGCCCCTTTATCACAAATAGACCAAAGTTTATTTGAATCGAAAAAAAACGCTGCTGATGCTAATGGATATTTTGTTGCAACTAAATCAGGATTAGCAATTGTGTCTTCACCGATAAATTTGGCAAAGTTTGTATAATTGTCTTTTCCTGTTAATTGAATGTAACCTCTTCCACGGAATTTATATCCATCTCCAGTAGACTCAGGACCATTACCCATTCTTCCACCATAAACTCGACTTGCAATTTTTTGTGGATTTCTTTGATATGATTCCGCCAAACCAGCCTCTTTAAAGTATTTTGAAAAAGTACCTTTAAGACCAGTTGCAGAATAGTTTAAATTTTCCTGTACTGCTTTAAAACCACCTGATTCGTGTCCACACTGAGCTAAAAAGTGTGCTAATCTTAATGGTGTTGTTATGTTAAACTTTTTAGCGGTATCAGGAATTTGAGCAATTACTGAATCAGGTATGTGACCTTTTAGATTCTCTAATTTAAATCCACTACCTGATGGAGTTGATGATTTAACAGGAGCTGGTTCGGTAATTAATTGTTGTGGGAACATTTTACCCCAAGTTCCTTCACCAACAATTCCGTCAGCGGCTAAATCATTATCTATTTGCCATTTTTTAACGGCAGTTTCAGTTCCTGGTCCAAATACGCCATCAGCGTTCAAACCTAATTTTGATTGGAGTTTTTTTACGTCTTCTCCTGAAGAGCCAATTTTTAGTATCATAGTAATTTAAGTTTATTACTATAAATACTTTTTAATTAAAAGATTGCTTAATTTATTATGATTTTGGTCTTAAAACTGCTAATGCTTCAGGGTAAGATTTGTCTAAAACCTTCTCGTCTTTACCTTTATAAGGTAAATTTTGTAGAATATATCTAATTGCGTTTAAACCTGAAACTCTTTTGTCTTCAGCGTCAACAATAACCCATGGGTGATTAATTGTAGAAGTTTTATCGAATAGTTTTTCTTTAAATTCTGTAAATCTATCCCATAAATCTTGCATTTTAGAATCGTTTGGCGAATATTTCCAATATTTTAATGGAGATTGTTGTCTAATATCAAATCTTCTTTTTTGTGTTCCTTTGTCAATTGAAAACCATAATTTAAAAAGGTAATCTCCTTCTTTAACCAAATCCATTTCAAATCCTTCTACATTCTTCATAAAATCTTCATATTCTTCAGGACTACCATACCCCATTACTGGCTCAACTAAACCTCTATTATACCAACTTCTGTCAAATAGATTAATCATTCCTGGTTTAATTTCTTTTTTATATCTGTTCCACCAATCTTGTCTATCTTCAGGAGTTGGGACTCCTAATGCGATAATATTATAATATCTTGGATTAAGATTTTCTGTAAATTTTTTAATTGTACTTCCTTTACCCGCAGAATCTCTACCTTCAAACACGATAATTACGGTTCTATTTGATTCTTTCAACCATTCTTGCATTTTTAATAGCTCTACTTGTAATTCAAATATTTCTTTTCTATATACCTTTTTAGGTACAATAGAAGGTTCCTCAACTTCAAATCCATAATCATCATCTGAATCAGGACCATATCCTGATTTATCTCTTAATTTTAATGATGAAATAATTTTATTAAAATATTCTTCAACGTTTTTCTTTTTATCTCCTTTTTTAAGTAATACTGTTTTAAGACCTCTTTCTAATAAATGAAAATCTATAATTTGAGATGTACCCATGACGCTGATTTCCACCAACATTTTTTCAATATTTTTAGAATATAATCTAAGATATTTTAATACTTCCACAGTTTTTTTCAAATTAACATTCATTTGTTCATTTGAATCTTCCTGCTCTGAAACTATTTTCATTACCGACAATATTTTATCTAATTCTTCATTAAGGACCGACATAATTTTAAATCTTTAGTAATAAATAGGCAGTTAGTTAGTATTTATAGATACCAAGATACTAATTAAAATGAACAAACTTCTACTACTAGTAGTGTGCGGAATGCTCACTCTATCATCAAACAATTTAGACCAAACAAAAGAAATATGGGTTGAATCTGTTTCTAACAAGATTCAAATAGGAAACCTTGCGGGTAACCGTAACCTTGAGTTTGGTGTAAAAAACGTAGTAGAAGAATTTTTACAAGAGAAAGATTTTGAACTTAATCCAGAATCAAAGGATAAAGTTACAATTGACATCATTTATTTAGATGTATTAAAAACCAAATCAAATCTTTCTGTTTTTCACAAGGACGCAGAATCCGTTGTAATCCGACTTAAAGGAATTTTAAAACACGACGGTAAAAAAATCAAAGAAGTTATTGTTGAAGAGGAATCTTCAGAAATATCAATGTCAACATTGGCGATTGATAATGGTGGTAATTTTAACCAGCAATCATTAAGTAATGCGTTAAAAAAATCTAGTAACAAATTGGTAAATAAATTATTTGAAATAAAATAAAATGAAAAAACTTTTAACAATAGGACTTTTACTATTGTCCTTAACATCATTTAGTCAAATTAAATTTAAGTTCCCTGACACAAGAGTTCTTACCGATATTAACGGTGGAGTTATTGATAGAGGAGACCAATTTGATGTTATAGTCCATGCAAATGGTAATAGTGATGCGGTTACAAGGCAGTTAATGTTTGATTTCCAATATGACCAAACAAACTTTGAGGTAGTTTCAATTAACCATACAGGTACAGGTGGAAACGGAGGAATACTTCCATCAGGTTCTAATATACAACTATCATGGCAGAATTACCCGAATTATTCTTATGGGGGAAATAGTACTTACACAAACGGCACTCAAAGATATACGGCTAACGCAACTTACGTATATAACCCTACTGGGTCTAATGCAATTCTTAGGGCTACAATAACTTGGGCAACAACTTCATCAATGCCATACACATCTTATGATAGAATGTTAATTGTAAGGTTTAGATTAAAGGCTGCGTCAACATCAAATTCGTTTAATCCTGTTAAATTAAACTTTGTTGCTGGATGGAACGCTCAAGGTATCGGAGTTGCAACATTTATGGACACCCCATTATCAACTGAGGTTATAATGAACCAAAATACAGGCAAACTTTTAACCGCTAAAGTTGATATTAGTTCTAATTTACTTGCAATATCAGATGTTAAAGTTTCTTTTAGAGATACTGTTAGTAATACTGGACAATTATTCAATGTTTTATCTAATGGTAATGTAGATATTAATCAATCATTATTATCTGAAAATAAAATTTATGAAGTGACTGTAATGCACAACATAGATAAAACAAATGCGATATATAACGGAGCAATCACAATATCAGATTTTACTACAGCACAAGGTGAATTTACATCAATGGGATTAGATGGTAGTAACGGTCAAATTTTAAAAACGGGTCAATCTTTATACGCGGCCGACATAAACAGAAATAAAATCATAGATGGAGGAGACCTACCAAGATTATTGGCTCAGGTTGTTGGATTAGACACACTTGTAACTGTACCAACAGGATATGTTATGGGCAGTAATGGTTATATGAGTTTACCTACTTGGAGAACAACAGACGCAACAAGTGTCGCAGGTCAAGTTGAATGGTGTGTTGTTAATGTTGACGGATATGGTTCAGGTCAGTCAAGAGTATATATTGATTTGAGAGAATTTAACGGGTTAAATATATTACCTGAAGATATTAAAAGTTTACAATTATTTGACTTGTATTCAGGACCTGTTGAATTTGTTAGTAAAGATGCTAACTGGGCTTTCTACAAAGTACCATCAAGCTTTACAACAGTGTCAACTTCAACATTTACCCCTTACATAAGAAGTTCAGGTAATAACGATTATGGTATTAAAGCTGAATTTACATTTAATACAAATCCTTCTAATTCATGGGGTTCAGTAACATCCGCAAATTGGAAAGATATTACATATCCTAGAACATATGTTAAAACAGGTGTATTAGGAACAAATGAAATTGTTGATTTAAAATACCTTTTATGGGGAGATGTAAATCGTTCACATTCTTCACAAGTTGTAACTAGTATAAATGGTACAAGTACTATTCAAACAAATGCTGTAAATAGTTTAATGACTAATACCGCATTTAGAACTATGGCAACACAATCAACATCATTTATTAATACACCAAATGAAATTTCATCTATCGATATTAATCTATCTAATGTAACTGTAACGTCAAATAACGTTGAAATACCTATAACACTTAATACAAATGGAAATAGTGTGGGAGGATTACAATTTGAATTTAATTATGACAATTCAAAAATCAAATTTGAAGAACTAAAATCAGAGGTTCCAAATTCTTGGTACATTTTTGTTAATTCAAAAGAAGGTAAAGTTAAATTCGGAGCAATTGACCAAAATAATAAAATTTCAATTAAGGGAAATTTAACACCATTCAAATTAAAGTTTTCAACAATAGGAAGTGGTGTTGATATTTTAACATCTGTTAAAGTTTCTCCAACAATGGACGCTAGTAGTTCCAATGGAACTCAATTAGGCATTAACTTGAATACCACACAAATAAAATTAACAGGATATAAAAATTTTTAAAATGAAAAAAACAATTATCGCATTAGTCTTAATCGTATTGGCGGGTTGTACAAAAATAGAATTACCTGAACCTGTAACAATTGACTTAGGAGTTAAGTCAACGTCAACGGCAATTAAATCAATAAATCAAACTAATAACATTGTAACGGCAGTTTTTGAAACAACTGTTGGTTCAAAATATTCGGTACAAATCGTTCCTTTTGGAAGTGAAGAACCAGTTAAAAAAGACGGGTTCACTGCTAATGAATTGACAACTCAAAAAACTTATGACTTGTCAGGATTACCTAAAAAGGACTACGATTTTATCTTTATCGACATTAATGGTAAAGAGGTGAAGTACCCAATTATAATAAAATAAACTAAAAATAAAAAACAAATTTTATGTCAGAGGAAACACAAGACCATAATGACGGTACATGGTCAGGTCTTAAAAAAACAATCATTGGATTGGTCACAACTATCGTATTAGGTGCTGGTGGTGTGGTTACAACTAAACTAATTGGTGGAGAGGAAGAAAAACCTGCAACACAACAAGCGGCACCTGTGATTAACATCAATAACACTCAAACTCAACAACAAGCTGCGGGTGGCGGAAAAACAATAATCATTAAAGAAAAATCTAGTGCACCTGCAACAGTGGCACCTAAACCTAAGAAAAAAGAAGGAGACGAATTCAAGGAAGAAGCTCCAAAATGGTAAAATAAAAATAAAAATTGAGGAAAAATGAAAAAAATTAACTTTCAAAAAATCGGTGATGTAATGTTCAAATCATACTTGGGATTTGTCGGAGTATGGCTTGCGTTCGCATTATCAACACAAGTATTTTTTCTTTATTTACAATTCACAAGTCAAGACGAAAGAATAAGAAACATTGTAAATGAGATAGAATGGAAAATAGACGGAACGTTCAAGGACAATCCTGATAATATTTGGTATGAAGGGGGTAAGAAATAATGATTAAAAAATTCTATCAAGAGTTTGAACAAGTAATCTTGTTTTGCTCATCAATCATCTATCTAATCGGATTTATGTTCTATTTTGATAACGAAATGAGAACTACAGATTGGATGGGACCTCTTTGGATTATACAGTTCTTTACGTTAGGAACATTATTAGGTCTGTACAGTAGAAAAAAAGACTGGAGATGGCCTAAAAGATATTAATCAACATATGAAAAAGATATTATTAATGGCGGGACTTTTAGTCTCAATGGCTTCCTATGGCCAAACTATAGGTAAAACTCAGACAGAACAATATAAAGCATCTTTTGAGACCGCAATAGATATTAGTCGGTTTTTGGATTACGATGGACCACAAATACCAATACAAATATTAAAGGCGGGAATCTCAGACGAAATGTATGAGATGTATCCTGAACTTAAAGAAAAAAGAGTTGGGTTAGGGGTTGCAAATATTTCAATGGAATACCTTGAAAATCTTAATCGTTTTAAATTCACAGAAGATAAAACAGAAATTAAGAATAGAATGGTTAAGCAATTCCAAGCATCACAAGCAGGAATTTCTGAGAATAAATTAGACGGTAGAGGTAAAATTAACTTGGCACAATACTTTGTAACAATTGAGTGTTACGATTATTCTGTGTCCGAAGATGAAACCGTTAATTTACAAAATGGGGTTAAAAATTTAATGGTTACCCGTATTGGTTTACAAGTAAGATTCACAAATGCAGAAACAGGAGTTGTATTTGGAGCATCAGGATTAGGTGAAGCAAAGACAACAAGAGAACTAACTTTATTATCAGACGCAACCGTAGACCCAGTTAAATTCAATCAATCAACAATATCAATTGCAACTAAAAAAGCTCTTGATATTGCTTGTGCTAGAATCTTAGATAGGATGATTAAAAAAGGAATTTACACCAAATAAGATACAATATAATTGAAAGGTCTAAAAATATTATTAAGTATCTTATTTGTGGTTTTCCTCACCCACAGGTCGCAAGGACAGGTAGTAACTCAAACCTACCTGGACCCTTGTGATTTAAAGACCTATGTCGTATCAATACCGATTCAATCTACAACAGGAGTATTAGTTATTATTAGAGGAACCTCTAAAATTTTTACATATTCTCAATTTGCAAGTGGGGAAGTAGACAGATGGGTTAATTCAATATTTGCAACACCATGTCCATCAACAACAGTAGTAACTCAAACAGTAGCAACAACAGTGACTCAGGCAGTATCTGCAGCGGCAAGTGCGGCAGCTTCTTCAGCCGCATCATCGGCAGCAAGTTCCGCAGCTGGTTCGGCCGCAAGCTCATCGGCATCCTCACAACCTCAACCCTCCTCTTCATCTTCATCGTCATCCTCCCAATCGTCATCATCTTCTGGGGAATCATCCTCATCGGAGGGTGGGTCTGGAGATTCAAAAGGAGAAACTTCAGAAAGCAAATCAGAAAGTAAGTCTGAGAGTAAAAGTGAAGAAAAGAAAGAAGAAAAAAAATCTGACGAGAAAAAGAAAGAAGAAAAAAAGAAAGCGATTAGTGCAAACCCAATGTTATTTGCATCGGACTTAACTACAACACAAGGGCCTGATTTAAAGTATAGTGTAATTGCGTCATTTGGTGTTAGTAAAGCTTCAATGGCGGGTAATGAAAGTTGGAGTGCAAATGGTATGATTTGGAGTACATTAAAACAATTTGCGTTAAGTGGTGGATATACTAAAATGGATTTTAAAAATGGTAAGTTAGAATCTATTAATTCATATTCTATGACTGCCGCTTATTTGGACGGAAATTATATGAATCTTGTTGGATATACCCACATTATACCAAATCCAAAATACGGAACATATGGATATAATATAGGTGCAATTACTTTATTATTACAAGATAAAGAGTTGGTTAATGTAAAGACAGGAGAGATGAGAGATATTTTTAATGTTTCATTTTCAACATCTGTGGTTGGGTTTTGGACTAAACCATTCCCTGTTAGTCCAAAAATAGTTTTATCTCCACAAGTATTTGTTATGAATTCACCACTAAGTTGGAATTCAAAAACTGGTGAAACGACAGTTAATAGACAATTTGGATTTTTAGTTGGTTCGTCGTTTGATTATAAAATCAGTAAACGATTTGGTTTAAGCCTAAACTATAAAGTTTCGGCGTCTACTCAAAAAGAGACACCGATTCTTAATAACTTCTTGATTGGTTCAAGATTAATGCTGTAAAACTATGAAAAAAATATTAGACATTAGACATTTTATAATTCTTGCTTTAATTGTTGCGGTGCTTTTTTTAGACGGAGACAATCGTACAGTGATTAAAGAAGTGGTTAAAGAAATCCCTGGAGAATCGGTTCATGATACCATTACAATTTCATACCCTGAATATATTCAAGGTAGTGACATTTATCATGATACTACAATCTATGTGCCAACATTAGTACATGTAGATACCGCAGAAATTCTTAAAAATTTTTATGCTAAAATGATTAATATGGACACTATTAAGTTGAATAATAATCAAGGATTTCTATACTTGTCTGATAGTATCTCTCAAAATAAAATAATATCCAGAGAATGGTCGGCATCGATTAAACCAAAAATTGTTAGAGAATCAGCTCCTCCTTTGCCACCAATTAAAAATCAAATGTTTATTGGTGTTGATGGTTCTTGGAGTCAAAAAGATTGGGTTAACTCTTTAGGGATGGGATTAATATTAAAAACTAAAAAAGACCATTTATATCAAGTAGGTGTTGGAGTTGCAAATAGAACTACAGACGGAATATCAGGAGAATTCACACCGTATATTAATGGCGGGATTTATTGGAAAATTAAAGTTAAAAAAGATTAGACTATTTATATAAAAAATAATCTCATGGATTTGCGTGAATTAATTAAAGAAACATTAGAGAAACAGTTAGACAAATCTTTAATATTGAAAGAGAATGTTAAAATTTCAAACGCGTTACAATATCATATTGATAATGAAATGACCTTAGCTGAAAATGCATTTATGTTTTATTCTGAAGGTTATTTTAATTTGGTTAATGAAGTTAGAGAGTTATTTAATCAGGGAAAAATTGACCTTAATAAAAAGGATAGATTGATGGTTGAATCTGATTTAGGTATTAAAGTTAAAATTGGTAAGGAATATGTTTATTTAGATGCTCCTTACATCTACGAAACAGAAGATGATATTTTAACGGAAGGTAAAACTCCAAGAAATCCTAAGAAATTCGCAGTTTATACTAAGAGTAAAACTGAAGGAGTTAAAAAAATAACTTTTGGTAATTCTATATTAATAGTTAAAGAGAACCGCAAGTGTTCTCAAAAAACAGATAGAACAACCGCAGGATATTGGTCTTGTAATCTTGGTAGATATTCTAAACAACTTGGACTTTCCTCTTCAAATTATTAGTAATGAATATTGATAAAATTGAAAAATACTTACAAGTATATATTGATGACGTTATAATACCAGAAATTAATAACGAATTGGTTGGTGATGACGATGAACCAATAAGAATCACCATATATAAGATTAATTTTGGAGAATCAAATCCAAATAGAATAAATTTTTTCTTAGATATGGACCCAGATTGGTCCAAAGGTAGTTTTACTAATAAAATTAATTCTGATATTTCAGGATTTTTTAGAATGTTAGGAGTCGATAAAAATCTACATATCTATTGGAATAAAAGACCGTTATTTTAATATAATTTATCCGTGCCAAACAAATTGTGAAATGCCAAACAAATTTCAATTTTAAAATTTGTTTGGCATCAAGTTATTAGGAGAGAAGGAAATCTTAGGCCCTCATTGTTGGAACATCTGTGAATTCAGATAATAATTCTCGAACTTGTCTTTCTCCTGGAACAATGTCATTTTCTGTTTCACTAAGTAATTCGCGTATTGTGTCCATTTCTCTTTGATAATTATGAACGGGTAATTCTGGTTGTTCCATTGATACCTCCGTCGGTTGTTCATTGAGTGGAATTGTCTCATCACTAAATTCAATTCTCATTTTTTCGTGAACACTTATACATTCTGTATAAACTTGTTGTTGAATTTCATCTGAACATAAATTTTTGTTTGTAAATTCGGATTTGAATATTTTTCTAACAATAGGGAATAGATAATCATCAGCATCAACATCAAGGTAATCAACTCTACTATCTTCAGCATTCCAAAAACTAAATTCTGAATCACCATCTAATCCTTTGTAACCCGCAAACTTATATCCTGTTTCTTTATTGATAAAATATGCCAAAATACCTCGTCTCCAATATTTTTCAAAATAGTTTTTTTCTTTTTGATATGTTGTACACCATCTTGTTGATGAACCATATTTTGCCGATGCTGAAAATGTTAAAGGTCTAACAACAACCCACTTTTCATCTTCATATTCTTTGACAACCTGACCCTCAAGTTCTTTTGTAAGCTCTTTCATGGTAGCTAATGTTACGGCACCTCTAATATCATCAATATCTTTATAACTTGTAACATCATTTTTTTCAATCATATTTTTATCCATGTATTCCATGAATAAGTTTAAAGTATGATATGTTTCAGTAGTGAAATTTTCAGTAATATAGTTTGACAAATAAAACATTTGATTATCTGTAAGTCCATCAGTTGAAATTCCTTTATTAATTAAATTTGATTGAATTTCCAATATGCCAATTGATAATTCATCTTTACGCCACATTTCTTTTACATCAAATCTTTTTCCAAAAATTTTACACATTAAAGGAAGGTATTTGTGAGTTTTAGTGGTATCTAATCTAACCATTAAATCAAACATTGTAATATTCAATTCAGGATATTGTTTTTTTAATTCATTTATACGAGACATATTTTTGTTTTTTTAAAAGATAAGTTAAATAAAAATATTAGTCAAAAAAAAACATTCAGTATTTCTACTGAATGTTAATAACTTAAATCCTCTCCCGTAGAGAAGATGCTCAACTTTAGGTATTGAGTTTGAGAGAACAAGTCTCATACCATTGAGTTACCCTTTGGGTAACACATGCTGTAAGGGAAGGAGTCGAACCTTCAAGAGGAGATTCAATTAATAACAGAACGCTTGCAAGCTGGTGGTCTACCCCATATTATTAATCTATTTCTTTGTCCTCGCCCACGAGACAGGTGGGTGCGTATGCCAAGGTCATAACAGAGACAACCCAATTTCGCCACCTTACAATATTTGAACTAACTCACTGGAAACCTTATAATTTAATTTAATAAACTTATGGGTTAAGTACTCCGTTTATGTTAGTTCCTCGTACTCCAAGTTTGCGGAAGCTCAGGGATTCGAACCCCAGATACCTTTCAGTATGACGGTTTTCAAGACCGTTCCATTCAACCACTCTGGCAAGCTTCCTATTTTAAAACTTTATTTTCCACCAAAATACTTCTCAATAACCTTTAACCTATCTTCAGCGTCTACCAACATTTGTAACGCTTCTTCAGCGTTGCTGTAGAAGTCTTTAGTTGAGTGGTCACCGATACCGACACCTTTATTCCCCAATAGGTCTAAAGTTAATAATGCTTTTGCTTTATCTGACTCTGCAGATAGTCTCAACATGGTAATCAATTTTTCGTTCATGTGTGTTTTATTTAATAGTCTTTTTATATTGACACAAAAGTAGTATATTTGTGTTATGAAAACAACACTCGCACTCTTTTTATTATTTATTTCTTTTGTTGGCAAAAGTCAGACTTCTGACATTATGTATATTCCAAAAGAAAAAAGTTTGGTAGTCACGTACAACAATAATTATAATGGATTTGGTTATTATATCGGAGCATACGTTACAACAACGTTTCCTCAACCATATATCTATACAACACCTCAATCAAGAATGAATAGAATTGGACTTAGTTTAACCAATCATAAATTTTCTATTATGGGAGGTGTTTTTGGTGAAACTCATGTTGATGGAGTTGATTTTAAACCAGATGTTTGGGTTAAGGTATATCCATTAAGAATATTAACCAATACTAAACGTGGACCTGATTTTACTGTTGGCATAAATTTCATGAAAGGAATTAGATACGGTTTTGGGTTATCAATTCCATTTTGATGTATTTATAGTTAATGAATCAAGAACAGGCAATAATAGATAGGGTTAATAGATTTTTTGAAGGCCACACATTTGAAATATATTATCTTCAAGATGGGGATGGTGAATATCCTACGCCTACTAACATTAAAGTTGAAATCACAGGAGTAAGGGAATATATCTCAATGGGAGATAAGAAAGATTATGTTACTCTTACATTGTATATCTTACCTTCAAGCGAATTATCTGACGCTCATAATTCAATTATGAGGTTTCATTTTGGTCGTGAAACAAAAATTGAAACATATGATACTGGACCTTATCAAAATCTTGTGTGGGTCACACAAGGAAAAGTGGATGAGATATTAAAATATTTTTCATTACCATCATCAATGGTTACAAAAGTTATAAATGAAGTAGAACCAAAAAAAATAAACGAATCGTTAATAGTTGAAGGTCAATTAGACAAACTTACCAGAAAATTGGTACAAGATGTTGTACAATTTTTCAAACACCAAAGACAAGGAGAATTTGGATTACCTGAAGATTTGGGTAAAGATGAAATGGTTTATACTTATCCTGAATTTAACGGGTTTAGTATCTTCTTAGATTTGCAATTAAGTGACGATGTAGAGACTGTTGATGTAGATGGGGAGTTATATTATGACGATGATTTAATGTACCTTACAATCATCTCTAATCCAAATGCGGGATATACAATACTTGATGAATTAACCAAAGAACTAAACGAGGTTATTCGCCATGAATTAGAACATATTAAACAACACGAACAAGGATATAAGTTTCCAAATAAAGAGCCAAAGTCCCCTGAAAAGTATTATACCCAACAACACGAATTGGAAGCCCAAAGAGCTGGATTTAATAAAAGAGCCAAATCTGAAAAAGCGGATTTTGAAACTTTAGTTAGAACTTGGTTTCAAAAAAATCCACATAAGCATACTTTGAATCCAAAACAACAGGAAAAAGTAATCCAACAAATTTTACAGAAGTAATGAATACAGAATTAAAGGATAGGGAATTAAAAATATTTCGTAAGGTATTAATGGAACACTCCTTTGATAAAGATGGATATGAATATCATTTTTTATCCATAGAACCAGATGATGCGAAAGGATGGAGTTACAATATTGTGGTAAATGTTGTTTTACCTAAAAAAGGTCAATCATATGCGACTCCAGTATTCAGTGGTCATATTCACGACATTCTTACTAATATTTGGAAATACGTAGGTAGTAATTTTTCATATTCAGAGAAAATATTGGTTGATGGTAAAGAACCTATTAATAAAGGTATTTTTATTTCCTCTGAGAAACAAAGAGAGGTTTTATTTACGATGAGAAAAGAAGTTAAAGAAGTAACCTTAAGAACCGCAATAGGTCCATTGACTTTTGATATATATTGGAGACCTATGGAAGAATTCTACTACTTAGATGACGTATATATTGATTTTAATTTTAACATTGAAATATCTAACTTCATGTTTGATAGTCATTATGTAGTACCTAATTTGAAAATTGCGGACGATGTTGCTGGCGCTATTTTGAATGTGATGTACGATACTGATTACCTAAGAGATGAGATTAATAATGTACTTTATGATGTAATGGGTAATGAGATTGATATTATCGGTATTGATGACTTATATTATCAAGCACGATACTTTATTATTAAAATGGATGGGTTTGAAATTACTCAAAAGTGGGGTAATTATTACGATTTAGAACCCGATATGTTTACTTAATTTTTTCGATGATTTTTTTGATTACTTGAGATAAAACTTGAGCTGTTATTAGGACACCTCCCGACGCAATCAATCTTTCGGCAATTAATATGGCACTTTCTTTAGGATTTGATGTTCTATATGCGATATCTTGAATATCCATAATAATTGGTATTAAAAATGAATATGCTACCGTATCCATAAAAGTACTTACAGTAATTTTTAATGATGAAAGGAATCCTTTAAATGCTGATTTTAAATCCTTAGCTTTTTCTAATACTAAACGAAATGTATCCTCAAGACCTTCCTCTTTAATTTTACTTAAAATTTTAACTAATCCTTTTTTGTTTTCATAAAACATTATAAATGCAATACCTGCTAAAACCAAATATCTTTGGTCATCAGTTAGTTCAAAATTACCGTCTCTAATAAATTTATCTAACGGCATTACTAAACCACCAACGGATGTAGCCCAAGTCATTAACATTTTAACGTTAAGACCATAAACTTTACTAACTCTATTTGCAAGATTTTTAGTGAATGAATACATGGTTTTCATGTAATCAGTCATTTTTGATTCATCTTGTTCCTGTAAAATTATTCTCAATTGAGATTCGTTAATTAAAAAATCCATATGACAATAAATATACCGCATATATTTATTGTTATGAAAGGTGAATTAAATCCAAAATTAAAAGAAGGAGATAAGGTAATTTGTTACCACATGGATGGTGAAACAGGAGTACCTCCTGGTACTAAAGGAACTGTTAGAAGAGTTAGTAGAGACCCATTTGAGTCAAATGGTGATGAATCAATCATTGAGGTTATTTGGGATAATGGAAGTACGTTAGCATTGGTTTCATCTACAGATGCGTGGAAAAAACCAAAAGAGAGAGTTCAAGAAAGTGCAACTACAGGTGACCGTCACTATGATTTTTTCGCTAAAAATCCTGAAGTATTTGAAAACTTTGATTGGAGATTTTTTAGAGAATTTCTTAACAAACTTAGAGAATCAAGTGTTGTAAATATGTTTCAAGCCCATCCATTTTTATATTCAGGTAAAGAATGGATTGATAGATACCATGGAGAAAATCAAGAAGATAATGAATCATTTCAGGAAGTTTTAGAAATGGCAGAAGAATCTAAAATGAAATTGATACAAGGTCTTATGAAATACATGGAATCTAAAAAAATAGATATGGATGATATGAGTAGAGTGAACCATTTGGCTGAAAAATTTGCCAACAAAATAGTCCAACTCTATATGACGTTTGCTTAACGATTAATCATATCACTTGAGTTGTGAGTTTTTAACCCTAATCCGTCAACTATTTTTATTCCTAATGAATCGCAAACTACTTTCTCAGGGATTTCGTTCGCAAATCGGTCTCCTCCCTTTGTGAAAATAATTTCAGACTTAGAGTCTAATGATTTAATCTTATCGTAAAATAATTTGATTGTTTCACAAACACTACCATCTTGGTCGATAGCGATTTCAGCGTGGTCAACATATCTGATTGATTCAATAACCACTTTACGATATTCCTCATCTTGAAAAGAAGGTATTCCTCTTTTTAATTCTGCTTGTTTATCGTTGTTCACAATTACCCATAATTCGTCCACAAGTTCTTTAGACAACATAAGACATTCTATATGTCCTGGATGGATTGGGTTTCCGTACATTGATGTTATTCCGTATTTTTTCATTAAACAGTAATTTGAATTATCGTTTTATCTTCTTTCTTTATTATTTTGTAATTTTTTAAAAAACGATTGTCTAATGAAAGACAATATTTTTTTAAATCAATAATTGTTTTATCCTTATCTTCACCTCGGATGACTCCAGTAATTGTTTGAGGCGCAAAATCAATTCCAATATTATGCCATTCGTCACCGATTATTTCGGGTAATATAATTTCGTATTCCATTAGTTTGATAAGGGCGCTTTAATTGGTGGATGAGATTTATAATTTAATAATTCAAAACAATCAGGTCTTAATGATAATATTTTTTCATTAAAAGTTTTTTCACCTAAATGTTCTTTAACTTTTTCATGTTGATACCATTCTCTATGAGTTATTTTAACTGACGGTAATGGATATGGTTCTCTTGTTCTGGTTGGTATTCCTCTATCATCCATCATATCCAACCCATTAATTTTACCATACGAATTTCCACCATCTTCTTCCCATGTTTTATCATGTCCTGTATACAAAGCATATCTTTCATCGAAAGTTAACGTTCTACCAATCTGTTCTTTTGCTTGTTCAATATGGTTTGAATATAAATGAACGTCACCTAAATTACCAATCAATTCATCAGGAACCATATTAACTTCTTCTGCAATGATATTCAATAACAACGCATAAGATGCAATATTGAATGGAAGACCTAAAAATGTATCCACTGAACGTTGATTCCACATTAAGGAGATTGCTCTCTTTGGGGTTGGAGTATAATACGGGTTATCAAAATCAGGTAAGTTTTTAGGGTCAAAGAACCTTTCCATACCTGTTTCGTAGTTGTTATTAAACCAAATATTATATCTTCTTAAATCACTTAATTCAGTTGTATAAACTTGAAATCCATAATGACAAGGTGGAAGAACCATTTGGTCTAATTCTCCAACATTCCAAGCTGAAACCATTAATCGTCTTGAGTCTGGATTTGTTTTTAGTTCGTTGATTAAACTAGATATTTGGTCAATAACAGTTTGGTCTGTCTCATCATAGATGTTTTCATATAAACCATCTGTTGATAGATACATTTTCTTTTTAGTCCAACTTCTCCATTGTTTACCGTATATTGGTCCAAGGTCTCCCCATTGTTTTGCAAACTCATCACAATATCTTTTACCCATTTTTCTTACAATCTCATCATCACATTTGATAGTTTTGATAAATATTTCCTTTGATTCGGGTATTTTTACTATTTCAAGTTTATTATTCTGACTTACATCTGACTCAATAAATTTACAATAATTCTTATATGCATCTCCATCCCAAATGTGACAATCATAATCTAATAGGAACTTGATGTTAGTATCACCTCTTAAGAACCATAACAACTCGACAACCATAGTCTTCCACGCCATTTTCTTGGTCGTAAGTAAAGGAAACCCTTCATTCATGTTATGGCGTATTTGACGACCAAATACTGAAATTGTGCCAGTACCTGTTCTATCTTTTTTCTCCACTCCATTATCAAGAATGTCTTGAAGTAACTCTGTGTATTGTTTATCTATATTGTTCATATTAATCCTCCTTCTTTTTTCCAATCTTCTTCCATATGATTTCTTGACGAGTTATAGTTTCCATAATCACCCCAATAATCTAATAAAGATTCAAAAGCTAATTTAAGTTTATTGTATTTTTCTTCTGATTCGTTTAATCCTAAGATATAAGAATCCATCATTGCATCAACAATGGATTCTTTATCTAAGAATGAAGTATGTACGATTTTTGATTCGTAGATTTTGTCTATTTTATTTTTCATGGTTCAATTTCTTTTTGCCAAAATGGTTTTGAATATTTTGGTTTAACTAATTTCCAAATAATATCGTCAACTTTTTCGTTGTTATGGTCCCACATCGCAAACATAATTGCATGTAAAACTTCTTGTTGTTTCATAACAAATTCTGCAAATTCTTTTTTAGATGGTTCAGGGTCTACATCACCATATTTTCCATAACGGAATCCATCGTGAAGTTTTCCTGCTCTCTCCCTCAATTGAAAACATTCATATTTTAAATCTCGAATTGTGGTTTTAACCCACTTATCAAATTCATCAGGAACCCTGTCAAGTAATTCATCGATATTTTTTCCGTCTTTAAGGTATTCCCATATATCCACATTTGAAAATCCAGTTAAGATTCTGTGAAGACGAACGTATTCTTCTCCTTTTATTTTCATTCTAAATCCATTCTTAAAACGAATTACATATCCTTCTCTGTTACCGTTAATCTTATCTTTAAGGGTATCATAATCTGTGATACCATCATATTTCTTAATGGTTGGAAATCCACTTACTTCGTTGATTGACAACATAGAATCGTAGTCCAATTCTTTACCATTTGCGTTACTCACCATAGACAGTACAACCAATTCTTCATCAACACCGTAATCGCAAACAATACGATTTTCAGGGTAAATAATTTCAACAACGGTAGTATATCCTTTTGGTAATACTTCTACGTTGTATTTTTTATTTAAAATATCTCTACCCTTAATTGATTGGTCTGAAGTAAACGAACCTTTACTTGCTAATATCCATTTGCCTTGATACCAAAATAAAATACCTAAAGAACCATCCAATTTTTCAAATACCTCAAAAGATTCTTCAGGTATATCGTTTAAAGTTAATTCTTCGTAGTTAAAAAACTTATTGAACGCTTTAGCAATAACATTACCTTCTCTATCCAAGATAAGACCTCGGCACATTTTGGTAATATCATCCCACTTATTCTCATACTGGCAAGTACGAGAATAATTCCAAATAGACAATGGAAGGGTTGGATGGTCATTTTTAACCACCAAACCCTTCTCAAGGTATTCGTTCAATATGTTTATATCTAAATTCAATTTATTTCTTAATTAACATGTTTGTGTTTGATACAGGGAAACGGGCGACAGGTACTCTTTTGTCTTCTGTTGATGCTCCGTCTACTTGCATTACTTGATAATAACCGACTTCAATTTTTACGGTTGGTACTGAGTCAAAAGTATAAAGGATTGGAGATGACTCATTTCCTTCATAAAGTTTTACTGATTTTGTTGATGTGTTAAATACTAATGTTTGCATGTGATTGTTTTTTATAATTGTTCAAATTTTATTGTGTCGTCTTTACCAATAGTATCAAAATTTCTCCAAAAAGTAAATTTTTTACCAACTCTTGGCAAGGTATGATGTTCTCTATGTCCGCACCATTTGCATTCCCTAACCACTACTCTGATTACGTCTCTACCTAATGGATGATTCTCTACTTTATGTTTCTCTCTACGGTATTCCCAGTTGTGTATTGCAATATAACAAAATGGACTTATCATAATATTATAATTTAATTTGAAATCTATCTTTCATTATTTGGAGTTTGTCTTCTGGTACTCCATGAACGTTCTGTCCACCATGTCTATTTTCAATAATCAAAGATACTACTTTATATCCATATTTTTCTGCTAATTTGAAATAATCTTCCATTTCCCATTCTTGGGTAAAGGTATTTGAAACTGCAATTTCAGGATAATATTGTTGGTTATTTTGATGGTCAATCATTTTGGTCTCAACTTGATTTTTACACCAAGTATGTGCCTCCTTTAACTTTGACACGTCAAAATTGTAGTTCCCTTCTTTATCGTAAAAAAATTTGTCTGCTTCACATACAGCATATTCATTCCAAATAGCCGATGCAAATGATGTCTTACCTGAACCAGGTAAACCTCTTACTAAAAATAATACTCCATTCATAAATTATTGTTTATATTCCATATATTGAAAAAATCAAATTCGTTTTCTTTTTCCCACCCATGTAACCTCATACTAATTTCATTTCGAGTCTCCAAAGATAATGCTTTTGCAATAAATTCCCTACTTACTGCATGAATCATTTGAATCATCATCACAAAATTACAACCTTCATTTTTTAAATTTTTTATTCTATTAATTTTCTCATCTACATATTCAACCTCATCAAAAGTCCTCCAAAAACGAATGCAAATTGTTCGTAATTCTTCAAAGCATTCATCTTTTGGAGGAGTATAAAATAATTTAACTGACTTATCCATTATCCTTATTTTGAATATTATCTAAATGATGGTCATATTCACCTATTTCAGAAACTTTAGGTCTGTTTCTAAGTAATGGAACAATTTCCCTATAAACATTGTATGGTCTAAACTCAAGGTGACCATCCATACCCACATCCATTCTTTGACCTTTACTAAGTTTTAAATTGTTTGGTAAGTGGCAGTGACCGTGTAAGTGCATTACACCTTTACCAAGACCATCCCATGAACTTATAGGGTAGTGCATCAAACGGAACTTAAACTGTCCCATTTCAAGTGTATTGTAGTGAGAAACAGATTTAAATAAACCCTGACATCCATCTCTATTGTTTTCGATGTGGTGGTCGTGGTTTCCTAACACTAAGTGAATATTTTTACATATGATTCTATCCCAAAATTCACGTATTTGTTCGTTTCCACCAAAAGACCAGTCACCAAGGTGAATTAACATATCATCTTGACCAACAACTTCATTAATGTTATTAACAATTGAGGCATTCATTTTTTCTATTGTGGAAAAGTCACGAGTTTGAGACACAGGAATTTCACCTGATGGTGTTCTCCAACTGGTTACACCCCTACATATATTCTTGTGAGAATAGTGGGTGTCAGAAGTAATCCATACATTAACTTCTGGGATATTTTTGGTATCTACAGGTACTTTTATCATACGACAAAGATAAGAATTATTCTGTAATTAAAAAAATGGGATTTTGGTCTCCAGCGAATAAACCTAAAATATTGTATTCGTAGAATTCAACTGCTTCGAGTGGAGTCATTCCGTCTCGGTCTTCAAGAATCTGAAGAACTTTGTTTTTGGAGTATAGGATTCTCGGTCCGTTGCCGAATTCCTCAACAATTCCAATAATTGCGTCATTAAGACCGTCTAATAATACGGCCCCTTCAGCTTGTTCGTTAATATCGTCGATTGAAATTGTCATAAAAAAAATAGGGAGAAATCCAAAATGAAGGCGATAAGTAAATTACCAAGATACTATCAAAATGAAGTTGGACCTCCCCCTAATCAAAATAATAGAATTCCTTCTGCAATAAGTCAAACTAAAAAAAGAAGAATTTCAAACTATTTATAATAAAAATATTATTATGAGAGGTTATTTTGGATTAGGTCAATTATCTGCAACTGAGAAGTCAGATATATTAGACCAACATAAAAGTGTATATAACGGTTACCAAACAATGCAACCGCAAGTATCAAATACTCAACCATTAACTGTATATGATTTTGCTGGAGACAAAGAAGGATTAGTGGTTAATAATAAAGGTGAGGTTAAGAAATATACAAACATGGGAATTAACGAACAAGTTTCTAAAAAATCTATGTGTGAGTGTGGTGGAGAAATGTACGAAGGTGAATGTATGGAATGTGGTTATAAAGATGGCATGTCAGAAGAAGATGATTCTGATTGGGATGCAACTTTAATGGATGGATTAGAAGAAGAGACAGGTCATTTAGATGACATTTATAAAGTTAAAGACCTTAACTTAAAACATGGCGATTTTGACTATGTTGAAGGTGGTGGTAATGATGTAGATACATTTGAAGGAATGTACAAAAATTTATATCGAGAAGACGAATCAGATGATTTTGTAAATTATAATGATAATTTTGAAGACCCTGATAATGAAGATGACGGATTTGAAGATTTAAATAGTGCAGAAATGGGTGAAGATGAAACAGACGACAAACCGTACGAAAAAGGTAAATTTGGAATGAAAGCTTCTCGTGCAAGAGCTAGCTTTGAACCAACTCCAAAAGAAAAAGACATTTTAGCAAAACTTTTTGGTCAATATGGCGATGATATTCCACCAATTGTTATTAGATACTTAAGAAAATTACCAAGAAAAGTTTTTACAAAAAGATTAGTTGACCTTGGGTTAGTTGACCTTGAGAAATCAAGTAATGGCGAAATAGACGAATTAGGTACTCATGAATTAGAAAAAGGTAGAAAATACAGATATAGTACACCAAGTTTTGAGGATGAAATTGAATTTGATGATGAACATGAGGATAAAAATCATGGAGAAAAAATGTATCATTTTAAAGGTAAAGATTCAATGTCTCATTTAATGCCAGGAAAACATATTGAGAGATTTGTTGATAACTTAGATGAACAAGGTGGAAATTCTTATGACATGGATGTTGATGATGTTGAACCAGCTTACGATTTTGAATCAAACGGGCCAGATTCAGTTTATCCTGTAAATGAAGATGGAGAATGTGAAGAATGTTGGGAACCAATGGAATCAGCTTGGGCAGATGAAATTGATGAAGTAGATATTTCAGGTTCTCAGGGTGTTTATAGTGATATGGACCCAGCATTTGATTTTGATAGTGAAGGGCCAGGTAAAGCGGGACCTTATCAAGAATTTTCATATGAAGGTGAAACTGACGAACAATATTTACCAGCACATGCGTGGAAAAAGATGAAAAGACAACAAGATGCTAAAGATAAGGGAGAAGATTTTGACGATGATGAATTTGACCCATCAGATTACGAAGGTTTAGATGCGATGAGTTCATGGGAAGATATTAAGTCTCATTTTGGTGATACTGATTGGAGTGAAATTGATGAAGACTTACAAGAGTCATTTCAAACTCAGAAAAACAAAATCATGGAAATGTTTAACAGATTTAACAAATACAATTAATAACAAACCCCTCTTAACGGAGGGGTTTTTTTATAGGATATCTTTAATTCTATCGTAAATAAATTCATTTTTTAATTCTGCCCACGAATATTCTATAAATTTGCCATCATTAACAAACTTAAATAGGTCTCGGCTTAATGGGTTAAAAGAATTTATTATTTTTTTAATTTCATTAACGCAGTACATCTTTTGAAAATTCTCAAGAGTATTCTCCTCTATTAAAATATCATAATATTTTGATGTTGGCAATAGAATATCAAATTGATTATTTTCCTCACAATGCACGTTTAAACTAAATGTCGATTCAACTTTGTTATAGTCTAATGTTATTGTGTATTTTTTTGAAAAATTTCGGCTAATTTTTTGACTTTGAATTAATTTAATATTTTTTGGTAGTTCTCCGTCATATTCAATCAAACTATATTTTCTTTTGGTTTCGTCGGTCGTTAAAGAAATTAAATTATCCCAACAATATTTTATGTATGATTCTGAAATTTCAGGATTTAATAATGATAATTTTTCTTTGGTTTTATCCATTGATGAAAAATGTGAAAAGTGATACCCAGAATCAATAATCTCATACAATTGAGAATGTATGTCATTTCGAATAAAATAAAGCTTAAAAAAATGTGGTAGGGTTGTTATTATACTTGTAAATAATAGACAACAAGTACCCAAATGAGGTTTGGTATTAATATAGTCTTTGGACCATTGGAAATTTTTTTGTCGTAAAATGACAGGGTTAAATTTTAGTTTATTTAAAATGATATGATAATCAGATAAATTTGGAATTTCATCAACATCAGATATTAATATTAAATCTTCAAAAGATAAGTCAGTTGACAGCAAATAATTTTTTAAATTATTTAATTGGGTAAGTTGTATATTATCTCTGTTTATTGATAATGTAAAATTACTACCACATCTGGCCTTTTTCAATTCATCATGTAGAGATGAAATGGTATCTGAAGTAATATTTGAAGTCGGTAAATATGTAATTTTATCCTTCCAATTTTCAAATAAGTTTTGATTTTCCAAAAAGAAAAGAGGTTTTAAATTTCCTAAAAAATCAATGTTTGACTCCATAATGATAAAATGGTCAACATATTCGTTTAATTCGGTAAGTCTAAACAATAACATGTCTATTTCATCATAAAAAAATATGGTATCGATTATTTTATGTTTTTTCATTAATTTAAAAATTTCTATTGAATATCGGATTTTGTTTATCTATAATTAAAGATATAAAATTAATTCAAAATGTCATCACCAAACTATTTTTTAGCAGAACAAAGAACAAATGTAAATCATTTGAACTACTATTATTTCACTAACGCATTTACTCCTGAAGAGATTGTGAAAATCATTGATATTGGTGAAAGCCAAGTAAAACAGTCAGGAACTACCGTAAGTAACGAATTGGGGTCAACAGTTAGTGACTATAGACTTAGCGAAATTTCGTGGATTAACGATATCCCCGAAGCACAATGGATTTATGAAAAATTAGCACATTACGCAAAAATTGCAAATAAAGAAATGTGGAATTTTGACCTTTGGGATTATTACGATAGTCTACAGTATACTAAGTATTACGGAAATGGTGGTCATTACGACTGGCACGCTGATTTAGGAGCGGGAATTTCAAATAGAAAACTATCTTGTGTTTTACAATTATCAACACCCGAAGAGTATGAAGGTGGTGACTTAGAAATGAATCCAGGAGGTGGAGTAATTTCAGTTCCAAAAGGATTAGGGACACTTTGTTTCTTTCCTTCATTTTTATTACATCGAGTAACCCCATTAACCTCAGGTGTAAGAAAATCATTAGTAACTTGGATTGCAGGTGCTAATTTTAGATAATGGATAGAAAAATTATTACAATCAAAGACTTTAGAGATGTCGCAAGAAATAATGAATATTTCTTGTGGCATTTTTTGCAAAAAGAACAATATAAAAATTCTATAATGGGTGCATCTATAACAATGTATTCATATTTTGAAAATAGAGAAAACGAAATAAACTATATTAAAACTATAGTAGACCAATTAGAGATACCATATTATGAATCTTATGTCGAAGACAGTATTGATTTTATACATGGACTTGGTTATCACTATAGTAGATTATGGAATCCCCCAAAACCTAAAGTTGTTACTAATTCTAATTTTCTTTTTAACCCAGTATTAGTTGGGTTTAAAAAATTTAATAAAGTTTTCAGTACTTTAGATTCATGTTATTGTACAGAAGGTGTTCTTGAAGTTATTGCATCATTAAATCCTGAGTTTTTATTATCTCTCAGTGTTGAAGAAGAAGACCTGAAATAATCTTCCATCTTCTTTATCTTTCCCAAAATAGTCTAATGACACATGATAGTTGTCTGCACGATACATAATTAATCTATTAAAAATATTTCCTACTCTATCAACCATTTCCCATTTAGTATAATCTTGTGTATCATCACCTGAAGGAGCCGATTCTTTATATCCTGGCTCACTTTCTCTTTTATAATCGTAATTCATCCAACCTGTTTTCTTATGCCTGAAAATTCCAGTACCTGCACTAACAGGAGCGTCAGGGGTTAAATAACATACGGCTGCCCAATCGGTTGTTGAATCGGCATGAATCCAAGACCTATCTGCTGCGGTAGTATATTGGAATGACCCTGTATAATCACCTCCCCACCAAGTAATCTCACCAGCAAATGGAAATAAAATATCTCTTAATCTTTTTTTAATACCATCATTTAAAAATGACTCAGTTCTTTGACCTGGGTAGTTTCCTCTAACTTTAAATTCTTGTTTAAGGGCAAACTCTCTAACCTCCATTGGGTTAGCGTAAAAATTGTCGATTGTTAATGAATTAAATCTCATATATTTTAATTTATAAATAAATTATAACCATAAATAGAAAAATAAAAATGATAATTATTGATTAATTTTATGACTTTCGCTATGTTTAAGCATATTTGTTTATAAATTAACTTATTATGGAAATTAAAGAAATTATATCCTACTTCTTAAACCCTAGCACCAATGTTTTGGATGTTTCGTTTAGAACGATTGAAGATAGTGAAGAAGTATTGAGAACTGACAACATTGATTATACTCATGTTGAAGATTATGGTTTTGACCTTGTGTCAGAATCCTTTGATTTTTTTGACGACGATTTCGCAGATGATGAAATCTTGGAAGGGGAAGATAAAATTGAGTTAGATGAGGAAGAGTTGATTATATTCTTGAACGAATATTATACTATTAATCCAGACGCATTACCAAAGAGTGAGTTCTATTAAGGACCCACTCTTGTTAAGGATAAAGTCATAACTTGTTTTTGACCAAATTTTCCATTAAACCATGCGCCAGAACTTTTCAATTGAAGAGTCTCAAAACCGTCGTCTTCAATTAAAAATGTTACTGTTCTTGATGAGCCATCATCAGTGATGTAGTTGAATTGCATATACCCAAAACTAAATGGTGTTGCTCCAAATGTGTTGTAAAAAATTGGGTCATTATTTGAACCGTATTTCCAAATGTCTTGTCCTGATTGGGTTACACCTAATAGTTTCATTCTAATGGTTGAATAATCCATATGAACATAAAAATTATTAATTCTAATATTATCAAATGGTTTTGGTAATAAAGTATTATTATAGGTTGTACCAAGAAGGTACAACGAATCTCTTGTTTCGTTTTGGTCAACATTTGTAATCTCCAATTTTGAGACAACATATTTTCCGCTTAAGGATAAATCTCTAATCTCTGTAACATATCTTTCACAAGAGGTTAGAACTAAAACGAGCAATAATAAAAAGAGTTTTTTCATATCGCAAATATAATATTTTTTTTTACAAACTACAAAATATTTATAACTATGATATTAGACGTAGATTTCCTTATTGATTTTTTTAAGAAGCACACTAACGAAGATAGTAAAGGAGAAATGGGAGAACAAGACGCTGCGGCGTCCTCACCAGCACCCTCAACAGGAGGTGGAGGAGGCTCAATTCCAAAGTGGGCTGACACTTACACTCTAACAAGAGGTAAAGCAAACAAATTAGGACTTGCAGGTGAAAAATGGGAAACTGGCCTTAATAGAGGAGCCGCAAATAAAATTTGGTAGAATTAACATATTTATAATATAAAATACATCACATGGTACAACCAAAATATAGCCCTGAAGAGGCTTTAGAGAAAATGAAGTTAATGATGAAATATGATTCATCAAAAACTTTGAATGAAAATAGACAAATAATTTCCGAACAACCTTCACCAGGTGAAGTTGGAGCGGTAACAGGAGGAGCTTTGACAGGTGGAGCTTTGGCAGGTGGAGCGGCAGCAGCGGCAAATGCAGCTGGTCTCGCTGGAGGTGCAGGAACTTTAGCTGGACTTAGTGCTGGTGGAGGTGCTTTATTGAGCGTAGGTATCTTAGGTCCCGCGGCTGTAGGTGCAGTCGCTGCTTATGGATTATATAAACTTGTTGATTGGATGGTAAATGGAGATAAGGGTAAAGATGGATTTGCTCAAGTAATAAGTGTTTGTCAAGCACCTGGAGTATCTAAATTGGTCCCTAAAATGTCAAAAAGTGAGATACGAACTTTAGCTTTTCAAATTGAAGACGCCAAAGGTAACTGGAATGATGATGAAGATGCTATTGTGTCTACATTACAAAAAGTTGAATCAATTCCTGACTTATGTGCTTTAGATAAAAAAGTGACTGGCGGACTTTTAAAATTTTTAGATGATTTAACTGATAGTCCTGATGAATGGAAAATGTTTACAAGACCTTTAGCGGGAATGATTGAAGATACTGAAATAGTATTAACTCCTGAAGAACAGAAAAAAACTGATGGTGGTAACTCAGGAGGTGGATATAAATCTTGTTCAGGAACTTACTCAAAAGGATGTAAGTCTGATGTAATTGCTAAAGTACAAGGATGTTTAGGGTTAGTTACTGATGGTAAATTTGGTCCAAAAACTCAAGCGGCATTAAGTGGTAAAGGATTTACAACATTTACAGATGCTGACGTAACTAAAATATGTGAAAAGGCTGTAGTTGAACCTGAGATTTCAGGGGAAGAAGAACGTATCAACGGCAATGATTTCTAAATTAAAAAAAATATAAAAATGTATAATATCACTCAAATAGATAAAGAATCAATTTTGGAAATGCATTCCAAAATGAAAAAATCTTTAATTTCAGAACAAGTTGACTCTGATTTAAAAAGTAAATTAAATAAAATAATATCAGATGGATGTGTAAAGAATGGTAAAATTGTGACAATGCAAACTAAGAATCCTGCATTACAGTTTGCAATTAAACAAGAGAGTACTAAAACACCAGGAAAAGTTAGATATTTCTTTGCAGACGGAAGAGCAGGTATTTTTGACGGAAGTGGCAAATTTCAATTCCTTCCAGGTAAATTAGATTGTTCAGAAGTTCAACAAGCAACTGCAGCAGCAGCAAATGCTGCGACAGCAGCTGCAAATGCTGCGGATACTTCTTTAATACAACAAGAAGGTGGATGGCAAGAAGCTAAAGACATTAAAACAACTCGTGAAAATTTAGAAAACCCATTAATGTTTGAAAAGAAAGTTGTTAATGGTGTGACATTATATAGAAGTGTTCCTGGCAGTGGAATTACGGGAGGATTAACTCCTGACCAAACTAAAGTAATTGAAAAATGGAAAGGCAAAGGAGCTAAATTAAGAAAAGAATTAGACCCTGAAGAGGCAAAGACATGGAGTTCAAGAGTCGTTAGTCCTGCAAGTGAAGGATATTTCTCTCAAGATTTAGTAATGTATTTCCCACCTGAAAATGTCGTGGGTGCAAACGGTTCAAGTATTGAACAACAATTTAATCTCGCAGTATCAAGTCAAACTCCATCAAGTAAAGGAGATTGTAAAAATACTATTGAAGCGTATTACCAAGCTTACATCACTAAAAAAAGAATTCAACCTAACGCATTTGAACCGATGAAAGAAAAAGTTCAGGCATGTGCGAATGAGTTTAATGGTAAGTGGGGAGGAGTTTTAAGTAAGATTGACAATTACGTTGACATTCTTAGAGGAGTTAAAGAAGGTGGCCCAACGTCATACGGTGATGATTCTAAATGGAGAATACAGTAAAAAAAAGACAATGTTAAAAAAAGAAATAAAGAAGTCTATTTTAGAGACCAAAGAAAGAAAAGAGAAACTTTTAATTGAGCAAAAATTAGTTGAAAGTAGAATCATGATGATTATTGAATCAAAAGATAATATCAAAAAATTCAAAAGATTATCTGAAGAAAAGCAACAAAAAATGGCTTATGCTCTTTTTGAAGAAATTGGTTATCTTGAAGAACAAGGTTTAATGAATGAACAAGTATGGGATTTTTTAGGTAAAATCTTTGGAAATTCATTAGGAGGCATTGCTCAAACAATTGTTGAACCTTTAGTTAATTCACTTTTAAGTTCAATAGGACTTGGTGGATATTTTAAAGATTTCTTAGTTTCATTTATAACTTCAAATCCGTTAAGACTTGCAAAAGCACTTAAAAGTTGTGAAGAGTTAACTAAATTAATTGCTGAATCATTAACTGAGGCTGTTGCCATGATGATTCAAAGAGAAAAAGGATTATCGGGTCAAGGTTATACTTTTATTAGAAATGCTTTAGGTGGAGCGGTTAAAGATTATAAATTTATTGAAAGTTTAGAAAAACAACTTAGTTCTACTGTTTGTAGTCTTTTTGGAAAAATTAACGATAAGGCTTCAGATGTTTATGGTAAGTTAAAAACTGATATTTCTAGTGGAGGTGGACTTGGTGGATTATTAGATGCTGGTAAAAAAGCATTAACACCTGCAGTCGCTACATCTTAATGCCAAAATAACATTAAAAAGTTATTTTCATAAACTGGTGAACAAAAAGAAAAAAGGGGGTGTTCTAAAGTCTAAAAAAAGAAGGGTTAAATACCCTTCTTTTTTGTTTTAACGATTTCGTCAATAATACCATAATCTAAAGCCTCTTGACTATCCAACCATAAATCACGAGTTGCGTCAAGTTTAACTTGTTCAGCTGTCTTACCACAATATTCTCCTAATAAGTCAAATAAAGTGTCGTTTATTTTCTCCCACTCTTTAAATGAAACTCTTGCGTCCTGAATATTACCTCCAGCTCCACCAGAAGATTGGTGTAACATAGTCCTTGAGAATTTCAATGAACTTCTTTTACCTTTAGTCCCTGCTCCTAATAATACAGAACCCATAGAAGCCGCCATACCTGTATTAATTGTTTTAATATCACAAGCGATATAATTCATTACATCAACCATAGATAACCCTGATTTAACACTTCCACCAGGAGAATCGATATGCATTGTGATATCGGCTTTGTCGTTTGAATCCAAGAACATTAATTGAGCTTGAACAATGGTGGACATGTGGTCATTAACAGGACCTGCAACCCATAAAATTCTATCTCTCATTAATCTTGAAAAGATGTCAATTTGAGTTGCTCTTAATTCTCTTTCTTCAAGAATATACGGAGTCATAGAAGACTCAATATGGTTTGAAAAGTTGTGTATGTCTAATGAAGACTTACCTAAATGTTTTACGTAGTAGTTTTGAAAATCTTGTCCTATATTCATGTATTTTATTTTTTACAAATGTAGTAATTTTAATTTAAACCCACAACATTTACTAAAAAAATATTACTCACGGATAATAACAATATTATTAATAACTAAGATGTCTAAATTTGTTTCCAAAAATGTATTAATAGCGTCTAAAGGCGTTTCAACAATAGGTTCCGATGGCCCATTAAAACTTGTATTAAGTAATACAGGTACTCCTGTCTTATCATAAAATTTATTAATTAAAGAATAAAACTTTAGATTATTTTGTTCAGTAACTGATTGGTGTCTTGCGGAATTATCGATGTGAGTAACTGCAGGAATTTTATTTCTCCATTCTTCTTTAACTGTTGTTGTTACTAACATATAAGGAGAATAATCTGAAGACTCAAAAATTTCAGATTGGTGTTCAAACATTACAGCAGGTGCAAATGGTCGATACCACTCTCTTTTTTTAATATCACTATTGATATGGCCTGTCATCCAAGATTGTATTGGTGACGCTAATATTGAACGATTACCTAATGCTCTTGGGCCAATTTCAGACCCTCCTTGGAACCATCCAACTACTCTATTTTGAGTTAAAGAATATGAAATTTCTTCAGTTAAATCTTCAAAGTTCTGATACTCAGTGTACTTTAAATTTGGAAATTGATTTAATGCCGTAAAAATATCTTCTTTATCGTAAGATTTACCAAAATATGGGATTAATTGTTCTGTAGATTCAATATCGGTTATTTTTTGATATGCGTACCACGCACATCCTAATGGTATACCACTATCATCACTAGGAGGTATGAAGTAACAATTCTCAAATAATCCTGAGTTTAAAATTAATTCATTTGAATTACAGTTTAAAAAAGAACCACCAACAACACAAATATTTTTTGAATCAGTGAACTTTTTAGCCATTTTAGCTAAAATCATTGAGGCTCTTTCTTGTTCCCTTTGGTAAATTCCTGCAACACAAGCTCTTGAGAAGAAATCAGATTTCCAAGAAACTTTTGGATAAATTTTATGATTTGAAATAAAAATATCATCTTCTAATTCTTGAACAAATTGAGGAGCTTCATTAACAATATCCATATCGGCATAAGATGCTAATCCCATTAATTTACCTGCTGGCCAAGTCTGACTATTAGGTTCATAAATTAACTGTAATGAACCTGTTGAATACATTGTACCTAAAGAGGTTGATTCATCGGTTTCAAGAGGAACGGGGTATTTTATCCATTTTTTATAAACTTCATTATGCTCCGTTTTATTAAATTTAAAAATAGATATACCTTCAGCCCAATCTTCATTGGTATCTAACCCATCTCTGGTTTTTTCATACCAAAGATTTAATTTGTTTTTAAAGGTTAAAATACTTCCTGAGGCGTCCGCAACAACAACTGCAGATTCTTCAAGACCTGAACTAAAAAATGCTGAATATGCGTGAGCTAAATGGTGAGGAATGAAATATAAGATTTCTTTTCTAAGGTCGCTATACTTGGCAAAAAACTGCCTAAAAACAGTATCTTCAACTTCTGTTGTACTATAAACATAATAGTCAATATCTCTATGTGTAATACCCATAGAGCTTAGACAATAATTTATTGATTCAAATGGTATTACGCCACCTTGATATGCACCATCATGCTTTATTCTGGAAAGTCTTTCTTGGGTTATCCCAACAACAACTTTTCCGTTCTCAATAATAACCGCGCCTTTATCATGGCCTACCGAAAATCCTAGTACCCTCATTTTATATATTTTTAAAAAAGATTATGCCTCCTCAGCTACTTCAGTCGTTTCAGGACCTTTTTCATTTGTGTCCATGTTTACTGCAGTCCCCTCAACCAAATCTTCTTCACATTTATAAATGTGTACTTGGTCTTTGTGTTCAAATACAATCACTTTTTTAACTTCTTCACCTAAATTGATATCACCTACGACATCAACTACAATACCTTCGCCATCCTTTAAGATTAATCCTAAAGCTCTTGCGAAAATTAAAGATGCGTTCATTAGGTCTTGAGGATTTTGTCCTACACCTGCTTTTTCTGGATTTGTGTAATTTACTTCTTGCATTTTATTCTGTTTGTGTTGTTTTTATTAATTCAATTTCTTCAACTGCTTTAGGATTTTTTTCTTTATAAATTTCTAAGGCAATTTCATATCTACTGGCTTCAATAGAATTGACAAATGATTCATCACGGAGACTATCAGATATATTTGTTAAACTATCAATTTTACTTTTTTGTTCTTTCACGGTTATGATACTATTATTCCACATAACCATTTCCCATAATAGTATTAAAATTGATAACACCAAAAATCCCCTTAATTTAGTTTCTATTGACATAACTGTATTTTTAATTTTAGTAAAAAATTCTAATAAACAAATGATTTTTGATAATCATTCCAAATCTTTTGCATTCCTACGTTCTCATTAATTAATGTTGGAGCGAAAGGTCTATGTTTCATCGTCATCTTGGCTTCATCAGGTGTTTTACTACCTTTTTTAAGATTACATTTAAAACAAGATGTTACAAGATTGGTCCATTCGTTTCCACCACCTCTTGATTTAGGTAAAACATGGTCTAATGTCAAATCTTTTTTTGAACCACAATAAACACATTCATAACTATCTCTTTTATATATTCTTGTTCTATTGGCTCTTAATCCTCTTGTTTGATATTTGATGTATTTTAAAAGTCGGATGATTACAGGGCGTATGTATATCTTATAACTAGTCATAATAGGTGATTCATCTGATTTAACAACCTCTGCCTTACCCTTATCTACCAATACAAACCCTCTCCTTATAGTTGTAACATTTAGGGGGGTGTAATCATAATTTAATACCAATACCGTACTCATTTTATCCGCTTTTATCAAAGATAAGAAATTTTTATATAAATTTTATTGAATCTTTTTTAGATGTTACCCACCTATTGTGTATGTTTTATTTTTAATAATAAAACTTCCCTCTACTCTATTTTGTATAACATGGTAAAGAACCTCTTCTTCTGACTTATTATAAAAAATTTCAACATCTTCTGATTCAAATTCAGTACACAAAGAAATATAATCACCAAAAAAAATAAACGTTACTGATGAATTTGGAATTTTAATAAATTTATGAACTATATTATTACATGTCAGATATTCTTGTATTATTTTTAATGATTTATATACTAAAGTACTATCATGAAACATAACAACTGAATTTTCTTTTAGGTATTTTTGAGAATACATAAAGTCTCTAAAACATGCATAATCGGTATGTTCACCATCTATAAAAACTAAATCAAATTTATTGATGTTTTTATTTAATTCATGTACAGAACCATCAAATGTTTCTAATTTTGTTAAATCTAAACTATGCTTTGATAATGTATCTAACATAGTTTGGGTTGAAATATGCCTGTAATCATAACTAATACCCCTTTCATCTGGTTGTATATTACCTCTATCATCAACTGATAGTATATACTCACATTGAGGGTCTCTTAAAAAGGGGACTAATGAACCTCCTAAATAAGAACCAATTTCACAATAATTATACTTACCATTTTTACTTAAAATGTTTCTGATATTCAAAATCGCTGATTTATCTGTGTAATAATATTTTTCTTCCGCCTGTGATGGTACTGGAAATTCATATTGTATAATTTCATTCATAGTGTTTTCATTTATAATATTCATTCTTTCTTTTTTTTTAATATACACAAACGCGTTTTTTACGGAATCCCCCCAATTTTTTGAGCTTGAGTCATAAAATTCAATACTTTCAATATCCTTTTTGATGATTTGTATTTCATCTGAGTTAATATACTCAGTTTCTATCCAATTATCGCTCTTCCAATTTTCAAATAACTCTTTTGTTTTTATGCACGTTTCTGGCTCTGGTTGGTAATGTAAATCCTCAATAATAAAATATCCTCCTGGTTTTACGTTTTGCCACAATGTTTTAAATGTAATTTGTTGATGTTTTGACGCATGATAACCATCATCAATTATCATGTCATAGTTTTTATTTTTTAATTGTAATAAGTCCTTTTCACTTGATTGGTCACCAATTTTAATATCTATATTTTGGTCTATATTTAATTTTGAAAAACGATTATCTATATCAAATCCTGTAATATTTATATTTTTATTAAAATAATCATTCCATATCATTAATGATGGGATTGATTCTTCTGTGGTTGATATATTTAATCCAATTTCTAATAAATCAAATGTAGAAAAATCTTTTCTTCCTAATTTAAAATTTAATATATCATTGAATATTTGTTCGTACTTTATAGAGTAATGGTGAGCACACAAAAAAAGGTTTCCTTTGTCTGAGTTATATTTGTTTGCTAATTTGGTAAGATTCAAAAATTCAAATTGGTTTTTTAAAATAGTTTCAGATTTACATACAGTTTCTACATAATATTTTTTAAAAAAATCATTATTGTTCAATATTGGATTTTTTTTCAAATTTACATCAAAATATTTTATAAAAGAATCAAAAATACTATGAATTATATCAATATATTTTAGAGGATGCTCAGTTGGGGTACGTATATCTTCATTCTTTATAAATTGAACTAATGTTCCTTTATAATCATGATTAAACTCCTCTATTTTACTTGAGTAATTTGTGATATATGTTATTTCACTAATATAATTTTCAATATAAGAAAGGTCAAAAATAAATATTCTAGGCAAATGTTCAAAAAGTGATGTAAAAAGTTTTTTCCCACTGTTTAATGAACCATGTAAATCAAATAAAACACAACTATCTTTATCATAATTTTCTTTTAAATATGAAATATAGTCATCGGTATAATCATTATTAATAATTCTGCTAGAATGTAAATATATTGATTTATATTGTGGGTATAAGTAAGAAAATAATTTTATTAATAAGCACCCATCTCTTGAATGAAATAATACAGTATTACGATTTTCATTTATTAAAATTTCATCTAGTTTATTACAAATAAATAATAGTATTGGTATATTATAAGAAATTTGTTGTTCGTATATTTTGTATTCTATAGTATTTTCATCATATGGATTTGCAAGTCTAAATTTTCTTATTTGTTGACATAACTCAAATTCATTATTTCGAATAAGATATGATTCTAAAACTGTGAATTTATAGGCTTCTGTGTAAACCCCTTTTATTCCATATCTTGAGGCCATCATTATATCAGAATGATAATTGTCACCATAATGAGAATTAATTTTATATGTTTGTGTAAGAGCCTCCCACATTGTACCATCTGATTTACCTCCAGATGAAACAAATAACTCCGTATTTTTATTTATATTATGATAATCAAGTAATTTACGTATTTCATTTGAAGACAGGTACATATCAGAAACAAATATATCACCGTCTTTTATTTTTGAAATATTACTAAAAATTGGTATGGTATTTTCCATTTCCGTAATTAGTTCAAATTCTCTTAACTTATTTATGGTTTCATCAGATTCATTTGTGATATTTTTAAATTCATTATAAATTGAATCCATTGTGTGGTTTGATTGATTTTGTGACTGAATTCGTAAATTTTTAAAATTATTATACGGGAATTGTTTTTCAACAATGTCAAAAATATCAATCGGATTTTCAACAGTTCTTGATATTAAAGTATCAAAAATATCAAAAGATTTAATTTCTCTCATTCTGTAATTGTTTAGACGGTAATGTTTTTATATATATTTGGATTTAGTCTACTAAACATTTTATCCAATTTTTACAAACATAGTTTATTTGGATGATAAAAACAAAAAAGGGGACGAACTTCGACCCCTTTAAAATATCCCAATGATTTAGCAATAGTTTATGGTTCGAGGTTTTCCACATCTCAACGTTCCCGAGTTCTCATATTTTTGGTTAATTCCCAAAAGACACGTAATATTATTGTCTATCATCAAGAATAAATATCTGTAAATAATTTTCAAAATCAAATTATTTTATTATCTTTGTAAAAAAAGACAACTATGAAACTAAAACAATTATTTCTTGCAATTTTCGCAACATCGGTATTATTTGTATCTTGTACAAAAGACGACGTGTATGACCCAGTTAAACAAACTTCAATTGAATCAACTCAAGGAGAAGACTTAAGAACAATGTCAACATCTCCGACTGTTTCATCAGTTGGACCAAAGGTTTATATTTTTGTTGAGCCTCAGTCAAAACTCAATATGATTGTGAGTTATTTAAAGACAAGACCTCGTAGTACACAAACCCCGACAAACACTCCATTTTATGGTTTTTTTACTGGGTCACCAATCAAATCAACAAATTATACTGATTTGTTAAATTATATTGATATGCCGTATTGGTATAATGGAACATTACCTACAGTCATTCAATCAAATATTACACAAACTTCGGCAGGTGTGTATAATTTTGGAACGGTTAAAATTAATGGTCCTTTAGTTAATAATCAATTTGTGTGGATTATGGTATTAATTCCTGTGAATGCAACACCTAACCCAAATTGGAGACAATCAAGAATGTCTAGTGCGCATACCAATATGATATATAGAACTCCTTTCAATACTAATTCTACATTATCTGATTATGTTTTAAATTACACGGGAACTCGTATTCCTGTTGGGGAATACAGAGTTTATAGTACGTACTCAGGTACAGAATTAAGACCAAAAGTTGTAGGTGACTTTTACCTGAAAGGTAGTAACACATTACCTTAAAAAACTAAAATAGGGATTTATTTGATTTTGAATATATTTATTGTAATATTGTACTATGAAAACTATGAACACAAATACAAATTTAGACACGCCGACAACTCCTAATGGAGATGGGGGCACTATATGCGTAAGTTCAGAAGCGAGTGGTTGGTAACAATATTATAGCCAATTATTTAAACCCTGAACTTATCCTTCAGGGTTTTTTTATTTACGGGATGTAGCGTAGTCAGGTATCGCGCCACGTTTGGGACGTGGAGGCCGTTGGTTCGAATCCAGCCATCCCGACAAAAGTTTCCTTTATTGGAAATTTTATTTATTATTATAAGGCCCTTTAGCTCAGTGGTAGAGCAGTTGACTGTTAATCAACTGGTCGTAGGTTCAAATCCTACAGGGGCCTCTGCGGTAGGTGGAAAAATTCCAATGTTGTAGTATCGTGGATGGAGCAATCCTGAAGCATAAACAGACAAAAAGAAAGAAATGAAGTTAAAAACATTCTTATTGACTGGGATGTTATTGTTAGGAACAATGGCAACCAAAGCACAAGAGAAGCAAGTACAGATTGAATCAAATACTCAAGAGAGTATCTCAAAAGAAAGTTTGTATGAGCAGATAATTAAGTATGGTATAAAATTTCCTGATATTGTGTTTGCACAAGCTATATTAGAATCAGGAGAGTTTACATCAAAGTTGTTCAAATCAGCTAATAATCTTTTTGGAATGAAAGTTCCAAGTAAAAGAGAATCCGCAAAGATTGGGGAAACCCAAAGTGGTTACTCAAAATACGAAGATTGGGGGTATAGCGTGTATGATTACTCATTGTGGCAAGACCACATGTTAAAATCACGTAATGATATGACAAAAAAACAATATTTTGCATTACTCGGTAAAGTTTATGCCGAGGACCCACAATATGTTAATAAATTAAAACGAAGAATATTGGAATATAATCATATCTTTGTTGAGTAAAAAGTTTGGGGTGAAACTCCCCATACACGGTTCCGTGGTTGAATGGTTACAATTCCACCCTGTCACGGTGCGAGATACGGGTTCGAATCCCGTCGGGACCGCAAAGTGGATAAAATGTGTAGTAACCACAGGGAAGGTACCTCCCACTGCACTCCACGCAGATGTCGTATAATGGTCATTACTCCTTCCTTCCAAGTAGGAGACGGAGGTTCGATTCCTCTCATCTGCTCCATAAGCCTCCTTAGCTCAGTTGGTAGAGCTCTTGTTTTGTAAACAAGTGGTCGTTGGTTCGAGTCCGACAGGAGGCTCAAAAATTTTTATTTATGAGTATGTTTATTGGATATTACCTTGTATGTGTAATATATTGTTTCTATCAGTTATTTAAAAACCTTAGTAAAAGGTATAGTGATGACCCAACAGGTGGGTCTCCTGAATTAGATACTATTATGGTTATGGTTATGGCTTGGGTGTTAGCACCAATTGATGTGTCTTTAACTTGGATTAGATGGTACAAAGACGCTGAAATGGCAAGAAGAAGACAAGAAAAGATTTTATAATGAATTATTCTGACAAATATAAAGTATTGTGGGCAACACCTATTAGAACGGCAGCAAGGTCATGCATGCCTATTCAAACATACTTTGAATTTGACGTTATTGGACTACATGGTTTGCAAATTCCAAAAGGTAAAGAAGAATATTTTTTTGTTTTAAATACAAGAAATCCATATATCAGAATGATTTCAATATATCATCTTTTTTGTATACACTCTAATTTAATTCCTAATGACTTTAATAGTTGGATTAGACAAAAATTGCATGAAGAAATAAAATTTCCTGGCAAAACTTTGGATTATGAATTTTTTTTAAAAAAAAGGATTACCAAAACTCCTGATTTATTAATTAGAGTTGAGAATTTATACTCAGACATATTAAAACTTCCATTTTTTATGGATGATTCACATGAACTTTTTGATATTGTGTATGATAACATTTTAAACAACGGTTATTCATCAGGATATGATTATAAAGAATATTATGACCAAGATTTGGCTGATTATGTTTATTCTTATTTAGAAGAAGATTTCGTATATTTTAACTACAATAAAGACTCTTGGAAAAATGGCACACCCTAACTTACATGCAAAATCATCCGCCAAAAAATTTGGTGGAAAACCTGAAGACTATATTCATCTACATGAATGGTTAGATGAGACTAAAGGATGGTTTGGAGATTCACTTCATAGAATGTTTAGACATCATAGTGAGGGTATTTTTGAAATGGAAAAAAGATTTGGGGCCGAATTTAAGAATAGCGACGGGACTACAGTCTACACCAGATATGTTGGAGAACAACATGTTAAAGAAGATTGTAATAACTACATTCCATCTGCCAAAGAATGGATAAATAACGTATCAACAAATCAACGTCCTCAATGGATGTTAAAAACAATTAAACTAGAGTTCAACGACTGATATTTATAAGTATGAAAGGAATTTTAACACCAGAAGAAAAACAATATTTAAGAAGAATATCCAATTACTTAGGTTCAATGGGAATGCAAGACGGCAACATTGAAATTGATATGGATAATCAAGAGGAATTTGATTATGACAATGTTGATTGGGATTATGTAACCCATTTCACTAATAACTACAATGCAGATATTCCATCAGGATTGATTCCAATACTTCAAAAAATTATGAAATATTGCGATGATAATAATTTAATTAGAGAACCTGATAATGATGATACGAATTATCAAAGACTTGAATACGACATTGACGTAGATTCTAAAAAAATTAGTTTTACTCGTTGGTGGTCTTTTTATACTAGAGGAGAAGGTAGTTCAGTTACTTGGGAGGATGAACAAGGAAAGGAGCTATTTGAAGAATGGGAAGAAAGTGGAGTATTAGAAGACCTTACAATTCCTGACGATGGGATTTTAATAGTAACATATAATGGTTCTGGTGATTCGGGATATCTTGAAAGTAGTTTTAATGAAACAGGTGATGGAGTTCCAGCTGCAATTGAAGATTGGTGTTACAGAGAGCTTAGTGATAACTATAGTGGTTGGGAAATTAATGAAGGTTCTGATGGACAATTTATATTCAATTTTCATGATATGACAATCGAATTGGTTCATACAGAAAATATAGAAGATAACGCAAGCGATACTTATTACGAGGAAAGTTTTAATGATTAATAATAATTATTATAATTAAAACCCCGACTAAAAAAGTTCGGGGTTTTTTTATGACTTTATTAAAGATATTCACTATCTTTGTAAAACAATGTCAGAGTGTTGGAATGGTATACAAGACAGACTTAAAATCTGTTGAGCTTTGCTCGTGTGGGTTCGAGTCCCACCTCTGATACAATGAGTTAGAAGTACTCATCAAGTTTGGTAACGTTCTTTAAAGATGTTATGGTTGTTTCCTACCACGGCCTTAAGAGGGGGTCTCGGAGAATGGTCGTAACAACGCCACCGAGTATGTTTGACTTTTTAAGCGGTAAGACGCGTTGGGTTTTTCAATACGAAAAACTGCGAATATCTACTCACTGGGATTTCAGGTGGGGAAATTTGGTTCGGTAGCTCAGCTGGATAGAGCACAAACCTTCTAAGTTTGGGGTCAAAGGTTCGAATCCTTTCCGAATCACAATTATCATCGTAACTCAGTGAGATACGGCGCAATTCATACACTTAAACAACGCGGGGGCGGCGTGTTCCTCGATGTGGCTGGAGCGATGATAATGTATACCCCGATGGTGGAATGGTAGACACTCAAGTTTTAGGAACTTGTGACGTAAGTCGTGTCGGTTCGAGTCCGACTTGGGGTACAATATTTATAAAAAAAAAATACAATAGATTTTGTAAACCAAAATATTTTTGTATCTTTGTATTGTGATTGAGGAGCACGATTTAGATACACAAGCTCAATTACAAACTGGGTAACACGGGAACGATTCAGATACTAGTGTTACCCTTTTTTATTAGATGTCAGAATAAATAACCAATTGATTTTTACCAACTCTAAAAGGGTTATGATTGGATTCTCTAAATACTGTTTTGATGATTAGTTGCCAATAGGTTCCTCCCATATGAACAGGAGTTATCGCCATTGCCAATTCCCACTTTAAAGATTTTACGACAAAATCTTCTTCAGGTACAATTTCTCTTGTTACTATTTTTTCGGAGATTTCTTTTTTTACCTTACTGATAATTTCTCTGATTTCATCATTCTCAATCGCTCTTATGTTATATCCTTCAATATCATCTCTAGTATCTCTATCGAACGCATGACTGGTTCTATTCACATCAAATACAAATAAAACTTCTAAAGATGAGTTAACTTGAGTTATTCTTTTCTCAACTAATAAATTTTCTTTAATAATTTCTCTTAATGTCTTCATCTTTTTATAAATACTTGGAAAAATATTTGACACTCAAAGATTTTTTCATATCTTTGAACTATATATTAGAAACAATGAGAACTACAATAAAACATACAGTCTTTAGTCAACAACAAGAAACTTGTTGGTATGAGCGTATGCAGTCATGTAGTTCGGATATAATTTTGAATAATTTTTTAAACTAAAAATAAACCAAATTTTTTATATACCCTGAACTACAGAAATGAAGTTCAGGGTTTTTTGTTTTTGGCTCTTTGAAATATTGGTTGTATCTTTGTGAAACAAATGTCGCGTTGGACAAATTGGTTAAGTCGTCATCCTTTCACGATGAAGATTACGGGTTCGAGCCCCGTACGCGATACATTTAGTCTCTTAGCTCAGTTGGAAGAGCACTTGCCTTACATGCAAGTTGTCGTAGGTTCGATTCCTACAGGGACTACATAAATCTCAAATTTGAGCAGTAAACTTCCTCAAATGTGAGCAGTGACAAAGTCGGAAGTAAAACCCGTCCAAATTCGGAAGTAAAAACAAGACAAAATCGGAAGTTATGAAATATATTTTTAGAGGACATACTGTGTTTGAGTACAAACCAGATGATAAGTTTGATAAGGTAGTACAAGGTCAAATTCATGGTGCAATTCCTGCATTTGATTTTTGTCATATGATTCCTGAGGACTATAGATTGTTAGGAGAGTTTTTTAATACAGTTTATAAACATACTCAGGGAGAAGATGTACCTTTGGAAGATATTGAAGTGAATTAAAGTTGAGGGGATGTCGAAGGTGACCGAAAGGTCCCGCCCCGAACAAGTGTGGGCGACTTTAACTTTAAACTTGGTGCGATAACTCAGTTGGTAGAGTGCTTGTCTGAAGAACAAGTTGTCGGTGGTTCGAACCCACCTCGTACCACAAACAAGGTGACGCTACGGTCGTAAATGTTGCAACATGAGAAGACAAAGAGCCTAAGTGTAAAGATGAGCTCCTACAGCCTTGGACTACTGATATTGAATGATACAAACCCTCAAAGTTCGAAAGGAGTCAGTCAGTAGTCAAATTTGGTGTTAAAGGGTTGAATGATGGTGATTTGTAGGTAACACTCCTTAATACTAGGATTGGAGCAAATGGTTGGTGCATATCACAAGTAGTTCATCGAGTGGGTTCGATTCCCGCAACATCGCGGAGTCCCGAATTAACGGGAAACCCCCACTCCCATATGGCAGCCAGTCCGTTAAGCTGGTGAAGTGGGGTAGGAAGTTAAGTAGTAGATATGTAAACGAGCACAGGGCTCGGTAAGTCGAAACGGTGATGATTCTCTTTACGAGACTACGTTGTGGGTTCGAATCCCACCTTAACAACAAAAAAAAATGATATGATAAACAATATAGACATAATAAAACCATTATTGAACTTTGAGGAGAAGGGTGACTTCTATATGCTGTATGTTTTCAAACGTAAGAAAGACCAACCTGAAGGAGAAAGAGATAACCATCAGTCGGTTAGAACTATTAAAACATATTGCATTGAATCAGTTGACCATTTGGAAAGGAGATATGATGAGGTGATGCAATTATGTGAGATGTTCAAGGCAAGAGCTTACATTCATGTTCAGAAACAAAATCACAGAGATGTGTCTTTGGATATGTTGGCAAGTTTGGCTGAGAGAATTAAGAATGGAGTTCAGAACCAAAAGGGGTTATTTGACTCGGTTGTGGGACAGATAAAGACTCAAGAGAAAAGATGGATTATTGATATTGATAATGTATCCATTGATGGATTTAACCATTCTCCAAGTCAAATTAAAATGAGAGAATATATAAACGAGTTACAGAAAGAGGCGGGAAAAGAACAAGGAATGACTTTTATTAAAACAAGAAGTGGGTTCCATATTATAACTCAACCTTTTAATGTGATGAAATTTAAGGAAAGATATCCCGAGGTTGATATCCAAAAAAAGAACCCGACATTATTGTATTACCCAAATTCATTAAATTAAAAAATATGGAAAAAAGAACATTTAACAGTAGTGATTTATCTTGGATTTCTGTATCTTTGAAAGGAAAATCAGATGTAACAATATACGAAGGAGATTTAAGTGATTGTGGTAATGAGATTGGACATACTGTCGGTAAGAGATATAACAATATGACCGAAGAAGAAATTGAAGATTTCATTACAGGAGTAAGGCATGGGATTTCATTAACAAACGGAACACATTAAAAATAAATTAAAATGAAAGTAGTTGTAAAAAAAGATAGCGCGGATATTTTTCCTCATTTATATGAAGGAACCGTTTTACAAGAAGTTAGTGAACAAGGAGAAAACTATGTTGGACTTTTTATTTCTGTATTTGGTTCATATTATGTTGAGATACCTAAAAAAAGATGTAAAAAATATAAAATTAAAGAAACGTTAAATGGTCGATTGGCCGAGTGGATTAGGCGGTAGTCTGCAAAACTATTTACACAGGTTCGAATCCTGTATCGACCTCAAAAATATATATTATGGCAAAAGGAATATTAGAATTTGATTTAAATGACCAAGATGAAGTAATTGCTCATAAAAGAGCGGTTAAGTCTTTTGATATGGCTATGGCATTATGGGAAATTACCCATAATACTAAAAAGTCTTTAGAGTGGTCTTTAGAAGGTAAAGATGTTGATAAGTACGAAACTTTAGAGTTAGTGTTTGGAAAGATATACGAAATATTAGACGAACATAACATAAACACAGAAGAATTTATTAATTAAGTAAACACGTGCGTAGCTCAGATGGTAGAGCAGTAGTCTCCAAAACTATGTGTCAGAGGTTCGACCCCTTTCGTGCGTGCTAAAGGTTGATTGGGGAATGATGATGTAAATACCTGGTAGTGGTTGGAATAAGACATCGTCGGAGTTTAAACTACCATTAGTAATGCCAATCGTAAAAGAGGATGTCCACTGAACCATCTTCCTCTTTCCTGATTTTTGGGAGTATCGCCTAGTGGCAATGGCAGAAGACTGTAAATCTTCCCTCTTTCGAGTTCGTTGGTTCGAGTCCAGCTACTCCCACAAAAGTTAAACTAAGATACTGTAAAATCAGTAGGTGGTGATTCGGATTTATCTGTGAGCCATTTCAACCCTGAAAGCAATGTTTAGCTTCATGGACTTGTAGCTCATTCGGTTAGAGCGGCACACTCATAATGTGAAGGTAATAGGTTCGATTCCTATCTGGTCCACATATTGTCCGATGGTGTAACGGTAACACTACAGTTTTTGGTACTGTCATTTCTGGTTCGAATCCAGGTCGGATAACAAAATGGAAAAAAATATGTGGTTATTATTATTATGGGTTATTTTGATGCTTGTTGTAAAATGGGACAATGACCGTGACTAAGGTTTTATGGTGTAACGGATAGCACACAAAACTACGGATTTTGGAGTTTAGGTTCGAATCCTAATAGAACCTCTAAACTGCGAGGTAGCTCATTTGGTGAGAGCGCAGGATTCATAACCCTGAGGTGGGCAGTTCAAATCTGCCTCTCGCAACATATGGTCTTTGAAGCTTTAAGGTGAAGCACGAGTTTGTGGAGCTCGGGAAGACGGTTCGATACCGTCCGTTGACCCAAATATTTTTTGAATATGTTGACTATTTATCTGTATGGATAAATTAACATTAACAAAAGAACAACTATTCAAAGTGATGCATTTGAATGAGCAGGAAAATAAGTCTGAAACTAAAAGTAACTCAGGATTTAAGAATATGGTATCAACACTATTACATTCTCAAACTCAAGTTCATATTTTTCATTTACAAACCAAATCATATTCAGAACATAAAGCATTACAAGGATATTATGAGGGTATAGACAAATTAGTGGACGGTATTATCGAAAGTTACCAAGGTAAGTACGACCTTGTTAAAAATTATGACTCAGCAAAAACTGAGGATTATAAAAGTGTTGACCAAGTAATTAATTATTTTAAATCATTAGACTACATGATTGAAAAAGTAAGAAAAGGAGTTAAAGAATCGTTTATTCAAAACCAAATAGATACGGTTCAAGAATTAATTTATTCAACAATATACAAATTAAGATTTTTAAAGTAGTATATTTTTTAAATTTAATATTGAATCCCTCTGATTAAAAGTCAGGGGGATTTTTTTTATAAAATAAAATTAGTATCTTTGTACCAACAACAATGGAATATAGCTCAGTTGGTTAGAGCGTCATCCTGATACGGTGAATGTCGATGGTTCGAGTCCATCTATTCCAACAATGGAAACTGAAATTAAAAAGAAAACTGGCAATAGAGCCAAGTTTAAGAAAATTGTAAAAGAGTATAAAGATGCCACTACTTCAGAAATTTGGGAAGGAGTTAGGGATAATTTTACTTTTGGGTTTATTGGTGCGACTATTGTTGTGTTTATTGCAACAAGAGCGGATATTGCGGTATTATTAGGTTATCTAACATATTACTTTTTTATGGGTAAGATAGTTAACCGTCCCAAATATGTAACAGATTTGGGACGAATGATTGTGTTTCCAATACCATCAGCCTTAGGGGCATTTGCGGGATATAAATTGTCTTATTATCTTTTACAATTATTGTAAAATATTGGAAAGTTGGCAGAGTGGTAATGCAGCGGTTTGCTAAACCGTACATCAATCAAATGATGCGAGAGTTCGAGTCTCTCACTTTCCGCAGAAAAAAATATTTGAAAAGTTGACATAATACATTAACCTTCTTATATTTATAGTCTATTAATTAATAAACAAAAAAAGAAAAAAAAACATGAAAAAAGTATTAGCAATTTTTGCAATCGTAGCATTGGCCTCTTGTGGTAACGGAAAATCAACTGAAGTTAACTCTGACTCAACTGTAGTAGCGGTAGATTCAGTAAAAGTAGATTCAGCGGCAGTAGCTGTAGATTCTGTAAAGGCTGAAGCACCTGCATCAGTAGAAGAAAAAAAATAATTACATTCTATTGGAAAAATAAAACCCACCTATTGGTGGGTTTTTTATTATAATAACTTTTTAATTCTTTCAATATTCTCGTTAACTTTTTTACTTTTAAATGGACTTTTAATTAAGTCTAATAACCATGGGTCAACAGGTTTTTTGTCTGCAACTCCTCCCCATCTTTTTTGGGTCCTCTCTCCTGTTTTTTCATCATATTTGTCACCAAATATTTTATCTAAAATTTTTCCAGGAACACCTGCAGCAATAGCGGTTAATGGGTCGGTATAATATTTGCTTGTATCGTCTTTTTTATTAACTTTTTCTCTATTATCTTTTTTCTTTTCAGTGTATTTGTCAACTCCTTCAGAACCGATAGGAATTCTTCCCCATGAGCTATCATACATTGTTACTTCAACATCAGAATCAGTATTACCTAATGTATCTCCAACCGAAATAGATTGTCCGTCCCTAACTTTAGGAGAACTTATTCCACAAAATTGAATGTAAATTTTTTGATTATCCGTGTTTAGTATTGTAATTTGATTTACACAACTGGATGAATATCTTTTATTATAGATAACCCCTGATATTGGGCTTTTAATTTTTGGATTAGAATCTTTTGGAATTATAATTCTACCATATCTATTACTTATATCTTTACCAAAATTTCTTTGTTCTTCTATACTTTCCTTTTGACCTGTTAATCCTTTTGCTACGTTTGTTAAAAAATCATCTTTTTCAACACCTGAGGCATTAAACGGATTTAAACTTTTTGGTGTCGTTGAAGTTTTTGTTGCGTCTGAATATGCCTTGTCACTTGCGCTTGAATCCACTGTGGGTGCAGTTCCTGACTCTCCTGAGTTATTTGATACGTGTAAATGGTTGAAGTGGTTACCACCTGTATTTGTTTGCCATAGGACGGATTTACTATTACCTGACTCAGTGTTTAATGTATAACCCATAGAAACCAAGGCTTTAGATAGTTTGTTTCCAAGAGACCTAAATTCTGAATTACCGTCAGCCGAATTAGTAGCACCTCCCGCACCAATACCATTTAAGATTGCAATATCAACAGCAGTTTGTTGACCATGTCTACTAGGGTTTCCTGTAACAGTGTTTGCAGGATGTCCTGTACTTGCGGTAGTTACTGTTGCAGTAAGACCTGCAGCTTTTGCTGCTGCGTCAATGTCATCTAATAACGGTTTATTAACTGAATCAGATTGAGTTCCGTCGTTATCGTATTTTAAATTACTATAATTTGTGTCATTGAGTTGAACCAACTCTAATTCACTTAAGATATTCTTATTGTTAGTTAGAATTTCTTCATATATCGATAATATGTCTTTATTTACTTTCATGTATTAATAAATATCATAACTTAAATAAAAAAAGACCAACTATTAGTTGGCCTTCTTTGTATAGGTAAGTCTTTTAATTTTTGGTTTTTCAGGTTGTTCTACAATTTGAGGTTCTTCTTTCAAATCTTTAACTTTTTTAATAGGTTTAACTCCGACTAAACCATATTTCATATGTCTATACCAAAATCTTTCGTGTAGATAATATATCACTGGTTTAAGTATCAATTCGGCAACTCCAAAGGCCGCTCCAAATTTTATACTTCCTGTCGCCCACCACATAATTAAAAAACCAACTGCGGTACTGATTATTCTGTAACTAACTGTTTTTGCCAAGTGTCTTTTGGCAGATACTTTAATTTGATTCATAAGGACTAATGTAAGATGGGATTTCAATATCTTTCAATCCTCCATCTCTTTCTAAGTTTATACCAATTGCTCTCGGTAGTTCTGGATTTTCAGGGTCAACGTCATTCAAGATTACTCTTGTACCTCTTCCCATTTCCATAATTAATTGGCTATATCTAACATCCAGTTTTTCAAGTTCTTGTTTAGTAAATAGTCTGTAACTCTCAGGACGAGCCGTTGTAATTACAACAACTGACCCAGCATCGTGATGACTATTCACGTAATCAATAACATCTTGAATTGGTGTTATTGTTGATTCTTGAAGTTCACTAAACTTTCTATACTTAACTAAAGTACCATCAATGTCCACAAATAGCGTTGGGTTCTTAATTACTTTGTTCATATTAATATTTTGATTCTTTTGGAATTATAATCCAAAGTAAAAGGTATGTAAAAATTGCGGGAAGAGGGGTAAAAATACCAACTAAAAAAAGAGCACGAAATACAGTTTTGTCAATATTGAAATATTCTCCTAATCCTCCACAAACTCCTCCAAGTCTGGATTCTCTTTTTCTTAATAATTGTTTTTTCATGGTTTAAAAATAAAAAAAGGTGGTCAGGGACTATTGGGGTACCCCCTGAGAGTGCACTTCCGTTCGTCGCTGCAGGCAACTACAATAGTTTGACCACCATACGTTAAGGTCTTATGGTTTACCTTGTCAAGTTCTACCTCGATTCAAATTCACATATACCTAACGCCTTTAATTGTGTTACAAATGTAACAATTTTTTATTACTTATCAAAGTGTTTATTGTTTAACTCTTTGATAGAAATTTGATTGTGTTTCCACTCTTTCCAAACTTCAAAATCTTTCAGTTCTTCTAAAGTATTTTCATGAACTAAAACAAATCCTTCAGGTGCTACTCCATCAAATTTTCTAATAGGTCCTTCTTCTTTGATTATTTTTAATATATCAATCATATTCATTTAATTTTTTTGCAATCCAAAGAGCCAAACTAAAAATAACAATAATAATTAGTACTATTAACCCAAGTCCAATAATAAGATTAACTATTTGATTCAGTAGTGTCATTAATTAAATATTTGACAATTTTTTCTTTTATTCCAGATTGTTTAATTCCTTCACTACTTTTTGGTGTTAACACAAAATTGGTTAATCCCCAATCCATCTCCATTTCCCCCCAAGTTTCATGAGTCTGTGGGATACCCATATTCAAATCATCTACTGCAACCCATTCTGTGACCTCTGGATGGTCTCGAAGGTATTGAAGTATCTCTAAGGACCTTGTCTGTTCTGAGTCCCACTGGCGAGACCATATGAAGTTTTCAGGTACATGACATTCTCCTAATCTTTTTGTGAATCCAATAGGTTTCTTTGAGATTCCTTGGGATGTGTAGTATTCACCTAATTCTTCTAAGTTTGCATGAAATCTCCAATCAGAAGATACAACAATTTCAGCTCCTGTTTCTTCTAAAATTTCATTCAGGACCTTAATCGCTTTTGTATCAAAATCATCAAACCGTACGTCAACTGGTGCAACACTCATTGATTTAACTGTTTCAGGATTTGCTGAGCGATATTTAGCCCATTTTTTAGAACGCCCACCCCAATTAGTGGAAAGGCATATCACACCATCATTATCTAAAAAGATTATTTTCATATCGTAAAGATAGTTAATTTATCTGAAAAAAAAAATAAGTTGAAGAAATTAAAGTATATTCTAAAGTGCCTTGAGTTCTCCTGATTTGAACGCTTCAAAATTAGGACCTTTAACTAAGAAATAATCTTTACCGACTTTTCTATAATTTAAAATTCCTGCCATTTTTGCGGATGCAAAGAAAGATGAAAACTGACCTCTGAATTGAGAAGATGGTACATAATTGTCATTTGAACGAGAGTATAGTTTTTTACCATCAACATTTTTTGTTTTAAGTTTACCAAGAGACTCTAAAAAATCTAATTTTGTACCTATAGTACCAGCGTCTAAGTAATCAACCAATTTTTTAATAAACCCTTTGTTTTTTCCAAAAGTATAACCGTAGTTGAATCTATCTGGTCTCCATACTTTTGACGTTCCTGCAATTTTTTGAGTTAATTTTGGATTGTTTATAATATGGTCCAATACTCTGGATGCAATGTGTTTTCTAATACTTTCGGCAGTTTCCGCAGGATTTCTACCAATACTATAAGTTACATCAATTCCCCATTCCTCAAGTCCAAGGTCTTCAAAATCTTCTGCAGGGGTCATACTATCGGGGCCTGCAAATCCTATACTGGCGGTAAATGTTTTTTTATCTTTGGATTTGTAAGTGATAAAAACTTGATATTCATCAATCAAGTTATTTTCTTTATCTGAATTTAATGATATTGATAAAATAGCCTCCGAATGACCAAATCCCAAATCAGGATTATTTTGAAATCCTCTTATATAAGTTGATAAATTATAATTTGAGTTTAAATAATTTTTACTTTCTTTGGAGTTTTCCCCCATAGAGTCAAATGTCTGAGTTAAAAACTTATCCGTCATTGACCCCGCATATTCTTTATAGTCATCTTTAATTGCTTCAATCATTTCAGGAAATGCATATTCAAATACATCAATTTCCCTTTGACTCATTGATGAATCTTGGGCGTCCCAATATCTCATAAATCCTTGGTCATCAAAATGGATTGCGACTTTTGAGTAATTTTTGTTTGTGGACTTGGCTTTGTTAATTATAAAATATAATCCTTGACGACCTGCGGTATATCTACCAAAATGACCTGAATTTTTTGATGTAACACACCACTTTGTATTTGAACCGTATTTACACGAAGCTTGTTCAGTTTTTGGTTGGATAACTACAAAGTCACCCTTTTCGTAAATCTTTTTTGCTTGTGATTCTAATTCTTTATCCTTGTTTTTAGTTCTTACAAAATTGACTACACTTTCAAGTTCAATTAAGGATACGTATTGATTTATATCTTTTTTAGGAAATTGACTTGAATATTTATCAAAATCTTTAACCAATTCTACGATATATTCAACATCGTCATCAAAATTATCGGATTCAGGGTCTACATTTTTAAGCACCCAATCTGTGTATTTGTGATTGAAATCTTCTAAGTCGGCAATGTTCAAAATAAAATCTAATCCAGTACCGCCTTCAAACTTTTTGGCGTATTTTTTTCTTAAATCTTCTTTTCTACTTTCAGTTAATAAAATACTCATGAATTTCATATTCATAAATACCCTTTATTTCCAAAACAATTGGATGCCAAGAATAACAAAACTTAAAAAGAGACAAACCGATGTTTTAAGGGTTACAGGTTCTTTTAAAAGAAACCAAGACATAAGACTAAAAACTATGACTCCGAGACAGAATCCTATAATCCTATTTGGCCACGTTTGGCCACCCCACAGTTCAACCATTTGTCTGCTGGCTAGTATTACCACATAACCAATGGGTAGTCCAAGGATGGTCATTAAAAGTGGATTATCTTTAATCCATTTATTCCACAAGTGACCCTGTAATTGATAAAACGTAAAAATCTGAGATATGGTATATACTACAAAAATAAATAACCCAATATAAAACTTGTTCATTGTCACAAATATAGTAAAACTTTGTGACAAAAAATATAGTTTATGTATTTTGAATTAGGTATTCGCATTCATATTCTTGACAAGTTTTAGGTCTAATGTCATATATAGAACACGCTCTTACTTTTGTATTGTAGAAAATACATGGGAGTCTTGGATTATAAAAATCTACCCTGAACGCTGGATATGTATCTGGTTTTTGCCATGCAGACCTATTTGGAAATAAAGTTTTTCCTTCTTCATAGTCCACAAAAACTTCTCGATAATTAACATCCCTACCTAATTTTTTAGATAAAGACTCAATAAATTCTTCAGCATCAGGATGAGGCCCAATGATGAAATCTCTGTCATCTAAAGTACAACAACCTCCGTGTTGTCCTGGTACGCCATAGCATTTGTTGCTACATATATTACAATCTGTTCCCATAATAAAAATAAAAATAAGGTTCACATCTCTGTGAACCTATGGTGGAGGTGGCGGGAATCGAACCCGCGTCTTACAATATTAACATAAACAGACTACACGTTTATTCAGTTAGTTCTCAACTGACAAATAAATGGTTCCTATTTTGACATCGTAACCAATAACTGTGTCGGGTTCACTTGTGTTGGAGTAGACCCCTGAACAAGACTCCTAATACATCTTTGGGTGGTATTACACCTTGAGTACTTCTGTTCCTAGGTTATATGTACATCGACCCGAATGTTGTTCTGTACTAATTAAGCACCAACAACAACAGCTTCTCTAGTTAAACCTAAAGCAGCCATTTTAGCAAAAGTTTTGCCGTTTGATTTTCTTCACCATAGATTTAAGTCATAGATGAATTCTGACTACGTGCCTGGTTACCCTAACTACTGCAATCAATACCTGGACACCCCCATAATTTCAATGAACTGATACAAAGATAAGAATAAATATCGTAAAACCAAACTGAAAGTGTATTTATTATCAATATGGCGTCATTTGATACATTTATGGCTTTGAGGGATTACGTTAAAGGTAAGATTTCTAGATATGAATTAGAAGATTCTGACTCTAACATTTATCATGTTAGAGAAGATAGGTCTAATCGTGGGATGAGTGTGATTAAATTAGGATTTAATGATGATAAATTTTGGAAGACTGTTGGTTTAGGAGAAGATGATGTTTGGTTTTTAAAAATGATTAACTCACATTATTCAGATTATGAATTCATGGATTCGTATAGCGTTACTGACGATTTTAAAAATGGGTATATTATTTTTTATGAATTAAATGAAGATAATATTGAAAAACTAAAACAAATATCAAGATACATTTTTCCTAAAAAATTTAATTTAGAAAATGAAGAATTCAAAACGGAATTTGCAGAAAAATTGTTAACTTCATTTAAACGCCAAACCCAAGATATTCTTGATGACTACCACACCGAAAAAAATAGGGAAATGACTCAAGTTGCTCAAGAAAGAATTGAAAAAGAGTTGAATGACTATTTTAATGATTTTGGATTTACTTATGTTGCCGATGACGAATTCACAACAACAGTTGCAAATCTTGTAATGTGGTACATCAGGGAAAATTCATTACAACTTTCAATTGATGAATTACTGCCTAAAATTTTTTCAACCAATTCAGGTTCAATAGGTGGATGGCAAGAAAATAGTTATGAATATCAAGATTCTGAAAAATTTGATAGTGTATCATTCAATAATTATGTTGAACGTCAATTAGATGATATACTTGAAAAAATTGAAGAAGGGTATGACGGAGACTTTAACATTCAAGATTATGTTAATATGGTGGATAGAGTTAGTAAAAAGTTTGAGGTCGGCAGATGGCATAACTTACCAAAAAAGAAAGACGTTAGATTTTATATTGAAAATTTTGAAATGAATCCAAATAAGATTATTGTTAAACTTTCTAAAGCACTTCAACAAAGAGAGTTAAAGTTAAGTGAAGAAAATTTTTACCATCTACTTTATCAGCCAACATTATTTAATTTGGAAGAAATCTAATTTTTTCTTATCTTTGTGGTATGACACAAAATATAGACTTACTAAAGGAGGTTCTTAGCGTTCCTAGTAAAACATACAAAGAAGACCTTATGGTCGAATTCTTGGTTAATTGGTTGACTGAGAATAATATTGAACACTACGTAGATAAACATAAAAATGTTTATGCCACAAAAAAAGAAAATTCTGAATTACCAGAAGATTTCCATTTTCCATGTGTAATCGCCCATACAGATACAGTCCATGAGTTAGATACCATTCTTATTCGTGAAGAACAATTACCAAATGCTCAAGGGAATATTAAAGATGCTTTAAAGGCATATAATCATCACGGATTACCAACAGGTATCGGTGGAGATGACAAATGTGGTGTTTTCGCTTGTTTAACCTTACTTAAAGAATTACCGTACTTAAAGGCATCATTTTTTGTTTCTGAAGAAACAGGATGTCACGGTTCAAAAAAGGCAGATGAATCATTCTTTGAGAATGTTGGATATGGAATCCAATTTGACGCACCAGAAAACTGGATGATTACAGAAAAATGTTTTGGGCAAGTATTGTTTGATAGAGATAGCGAATTCTTTGAAAAGATTGATAAAGTTTTAACTGAAGGTATGGTTAATGAAGACATGCAATACATGGTTCACCCATATACCGATGTGTATGCTTTGAGAAACAAATTTAGTTTCTCATGTATTAATTTTTCAATTGGATATTACGATTATCATACTAAAAATGAATATGTTGTAATTGAAGATGTTTTTAATGGAATTGAAATGGGTAGAAAAATGATTTCTGAATTAGGATATAAATTACACTACAAAGAATTAGTACAATATGACCCAATGAAAAGGTATGTTATATAAAATTTTCTAACTTATCAATGTGACGTTTAACCATCGGGTGGTCTTGAATATCCTCATATTCGGCCCCCGATTTTTTTATTTCTTTAATACCGTTAACAATTTGGGCTAAATGTCCTCTAACCATTCTTGAGGCAGATGGATAATTCTGAATGTAATGGGATAGTGAAAATAATCTTGATGCCACATCAATCGGTATCCCTAATTTAATTACAATTTTGGCAACCATATTTTTGGCAAATTGGTCGGCATCTAACTCCATTTCCCAGTATTGGTCCGCAAGAGTCTCAAAATCTTCCAAGTCAAATTCTGTTAATGGGTTTGGCATTTTCATATCACGAATTTGATGCTCGTGTCTAATTTCATGAAATACGGTGTAAAGGAAATCACCTATAGTTGACATTTGTGTTGGAGCACAAATTATTACTTGGTCTTTAGTTCTAACTCCTGAAAATCCTGCAAAACAAGAGTTAAGGAATTTAATATTGATGTTGTTTTTTTTTATGTAGTCAGAAACAAATTTACCAATTACTTGTACTTTTTCCATTAATTCTTTTGGAAATTGATATTTGAATTGGTCCATTAATCTATCAAGATTTGATTGAGATTTTGGAGTATTATCATGGCCGCACTTATGACATATGTACATATCGTCTCCACCTTCAGACATATCCCAAGACCATCCGCAATCATCACAAATTACTTCACCATTCTCTACTGTCTCTTTAATTATTTTTCTAATCAAATCTTTCATTAGTTATAAATACAAAAAAAGGGAGAATAAATCTCCCTTTTCTTATCGTCCTTTTTTCTGAACTTTAACCTCGTCGTTCTCAACCTTGATAGTGTAGGTTTTACCTTCAACCATCTTACCTGTTAGAACTTCTTCAGATAACAAATCCTCAACTTTGTCTTGGATAGCTCTCTTGAGTGGTCTCGCTCCGTACATCTCGTCAAATCCAATCTTAGCCAAATAATCAACTAAAGTGTCATCAAAGTTTAAAGTGTACTTCATGTCCTTAAGACGTTTACCTAATTTCGCCAATTCAATCACAGTGATTTTCTTGATGTCCTCAGGGGTTAATGAGTTGAACACAATTGTATCATCGATACGATTGATAAATTCAGGAGAAAAGAATTTCTTCATCTCTTTCATTAACACTTCTTTTTTTGCTTCCTCGTTAGCGTAAGGGCTGTTAGAGAAACCGATACCTGTACCAAAGTCTTGTAACTTCTTCACACCTAAGTTTGAAGTTAAGATGATTAAGGTATTCTTGAAATTAATCTTTCTACCTAAACTATCTGTAACGTGACCGTCATCCAAGATTTGAAGTAAGATGGTAAACACATCTTTGTGAGCTTTCTCCACCTCGTCAAACAAGATAACTGAATATGGTTTGTTCTTAACTTTTTCAGTCAATAAACCACCTTCTTCGTATCCAACATAACCTGGAGGAGCTCCAACCAATTTAGAGATACTGTGTTTCTCTTGGTACTCAGACATATCCACACGGATAAGAGAATCTTCAGAACCAAACATCTCTTTCGCCAATTGCTTAGCTAAGTGAGTTTTACCAACACCAGTTGAACCTAAGAACACGAATGAACCAATCGGACGGTTCGGGTCTTTGATACCTAAACGGTTTCTCTTGATAGACTTTGCAATCTTAACAACTGCTGCGTCCTGGCCAATTACTTTACCGATTAACTCTTTATCCAAGTTCAATAAAGCCTTAGTGTCATCAACACTCATCTTATTTACAGGGATTTTAACCATGTTTGAAACAACTTCATAAACATTATCCAATGAGATAGTTTGTTTGTTTTCCAACATAGAATCTTCAAACTTACGTTTTTCAGATTCTAATTTATCCAACACTTTTTTCTCCTTGTCTCTCAACTGAGCAGCTTGTTCGTAGTTTTGTTTTTTAACAACATCAATCTTTTGTTGTCTAATGTCTGCAGCTGCTTTCTTCAAAAGTTCAATAGATTCAGGAACTTTAAGTTCGGTTTGCATACGAGCTCCAACCTCATCCAAGATATCAAATGCCTTATCAGGGAACTCACGGTCTGTGATGTAACGGTCAGCCAATTTAACACAAGCTTCGATTACTTCATCACTATAAGTCACTTTGTGATAAGACTCATACTTATCACGTATATTTTTAAGGATTTGGATTGTCTCGTCAACGGTAGACGCATCCACAATTACTTTTTGGAATCTACGTTCCAATGCTCCGTCTTTCTCGATGTTCTTACGGAACTCATCAAGAGTTGTTGCTCCAATAATTTGAATCTCACCACGAGACAACGCTGGTTTGAAGATATTAGAACCATCCATTGAACCTGAAGAGTTACCTGAACCAACCAAGGTATGTACCTCATCGATAAACACAATGATTTGTGGGTTTGCAGTAAGTTCTTCAATAATCACTTTCATTCTTTCCTCAAACTGTCCACGGTATTTTGTACCTGCAACAACTGAAGTTAAGTCAAGATTAACTAATCTTTTGTCCACTAAATTACGGGGACATTCACCACTTACAATCTTCATAGCTAAACCTTCAACAATCGCGGTTTTACCACAACCAGGTTCACCAATGATAATTGGATTGTTTTTCTTTCTACGAGATAAAATCTGAGCAATTCTTAAAATTTCTTTGTCACGACCAATAACAGGGTCTAACTTACCTTCTTCTGCAAGTTTATTTAAGTCTCGACTAAAGTTGTCTAAAACAGGAGTACTGCTATCAGACTGCTTTTGTTTTTTACTCATCATTTTGTCGTCGTCGTCCATTAAGTCATTCATGTGTTTCTATATTTAGTTTACAAAGTAATATCAAATATTGGACTTCTCCAAATATTTTGACAAATTGTCAGGTTATAAATATTTCACCTGACATATTGACATTAAGACTTGGTTGGTATATTATTTGAATACAACAAAGATAACAAATAAATCTTAATTAAAAAAATAAAATTATGTTTGGAAACAAAAGAAATTACAACGACATTTTTAGAGCATTTGATGAAATGTTTGCTCAATTCGATTTAACTCAAGGTGAGTGGAAATCAAAAACTAGAGTATCTGATGATGGTACTATGAAAGTAACAACTTATTACAGAGGAGACTCTTCAAAATCGGAAGAAGGAATCGACAGATTAAAATATCAACTTAACATGGCGATTGAAAATGAAGATTTTGAAACCGCAGTTAAACTTAGAGACCAAATCAAAAATTTTGAGTCAAATCAAAAAGATATTGATAAACTTGAATTGGAGTTAAAAAAATCAATTGAAGAACAAGATTTTGAAAAATCAATTGACATTAGAGACCAATTGAAAAAATTGAAAAAGTAAAACTAACCCTCACTTCGGTGGGGGTTTTGTTTTATACTACTTAATACTATTTATTATTAAAAATATAATGGAGTCAATATACGAAAATTTAAAAGATAGCAACACATTAGTGGTTGCATTTCAAGCTCACGAAAATACTATTTTTGGTACTACTGTGGATGAATTTAAAGGAATCTTAAATCAACTAGATTATGATACTATAAAAATTAACGATATAAACGGGCAATATTTTTTTAACGGAATTGACGAAACATATAATTCGTTTAATAAAGTATTGGAATTATTATCGGGATATACTTCAGGTTACACAAAAACAGTTTTTATTGGTAATTGCGCTGGAGGTCATGCAGCGATTCTTTTTGGTACAATGTTAAATGTTAACAAAGTTATCGGATTCAATACCGTTTCATATTTGGACCAAACAACTTTATTATTAAATGATGATGGTAGAGATGACCAAGTAAGTTTTTTAGACCAATCGAATGAATATCTAAATTTAAAACCATATTTGGAATCGGCAAATTATAATACTCAAATATATTCTATTGTTGCACAAAATGCCGAAAGACACGTAAAACAATCCAATAACATTTCAACATGCCCAAACGTTACTATTGAAATGATTGATTGCGATACACCAAAAGTGGCGTATTATTTAATGAGACAAAATCAATTAGTTTCTAAAATTGTTAGTATTATTGAATCGTAATTATATTTCGTAATTAAAAAACTTAAAATCTTCTTCAAACACTTCCAAAATAATATCTTTAATTTTAGGAGTTAACATTAAATCATATTTATGTTCTAAATTAGATTTATTTATATTGGATAAGGAAGAAATTTCAGTGGATAAGAAATTATTAAGTGATACAATTTCTTTTGAGATATCTTCTAATTTAAAATACGAAACATTCGATTCTACGTCCCCCCAACTTTTTTGAATTTCAAAAAGTCGAGTACCCCCCCAACTAATACCGTTATTTATACAGTGTTCAACAAAGGAAGTGTTACCGTAAAATTCTTTAATAAAATTTTCAGATTTAATAGATTCGTAAAAATGATTTGTAAATGTTGGAAAATTGTAATTAGAGAATTTTATAGACTTAACATTATGTGTAATTTTCATTAAATGAAAATAGGATGAAACAAATCTGGTGTAAGGGTCTCTTGTAACTTGTAGTATTTTATATTCAGACAAATCGTTGACCTCAAAAATCTTAACAATTTCACTTAACTTTAAATGAATTAACGGTTTTAAAATTTTTTTTATTGGATTGGAAAATTGAATTCCATTTTGGCTCATAGTCTCTTTGAGAGAATTGGATGCGGTTTTGGGTGGCATCAGTACAATAAGTTTCTTGTCCTTATCTATCATATTTTTCAAATAAAGATTCCTCAATCCAATCAACAATTAAATGTATCCTATCTGTTTGTCCTAAATTTTCAGCGGAGTGCATTTTTTTATCATTATTAATTTCCCACATTTCACCTAATTTTAAATTCCTCTTGTCATCACCTACGGTAAAAAAACAATCATCATTTGTTTGTATTGGAATATGAATTCTCCTGCCAATAGATAAGCTAAATCCAACAACATCTACGTGAGGTCTAATTGATTTACCTGCAGTTAGTTTAACTAAAAGAGCCCTCATAATTTTACCATTTTCACCAGTATTCGCTTTAATATGATTTTCCATCTCTGTAAGTTCATTTACAAATAAAGGATAATGGTTGGTTGGCATAATTTTTAAATGGTTAAAATTAAATGACTTATCAAAAATTATTGGTATTGTTTTAGTGTGTATATGTTCGGAACCATACCGTTTTTGTCGGTCAGTAAATTCATCCCAATCTAAATTATTGTCGGACATAATTTTTAGAATTGGCTCAACATTAATTTTACCATGTAATTGAAAAGTCTCATTTATAACCATATTTATAAATATGAAACCATATGAAAAATTTTTAAACGAAAGTATTGGTCTTAAAGAACTTATAGAAATATATCTACAATTAAGACAACATTTCCAAGAGATAGGGTTTAGTGACAGCGATTTAGAAAGCCCTCCGACGTATACACCTTTGATGATGACGTTACATCAAAGGTTTGGTCTAAGACAAAAAGCTTTATTTCAGCAAGTAAAAGATTATGGTTTTAATATTGATTGGAATGAATTTACAGATTACATGAAACCAATATTAACTAAAATAGATGAACTAACACCATTAAGCCATGGCAATTACAAAAGAGGAAATCAAGGGGACGAAGATTTTGAATGAAATTAAATCTTCAAACATTAAGAAAACTGAATACGATACTGAAACAAATAAGTTAATCGTTGAGTTTAATAACGGATTAAAATATGAATACGAGGGAGTACCTCATCAGGCATACACTGCCTTCAGAAAATCCGAATCACAGGGAAAGTATTTTACCACAGATATTTCAAAAAAGTATAAGTATAAAAAACTATAGTTATCCTACTATTTATTTAGGATGAGCAACTTCGAAAAAATTTTACATAGTTTTTCAATTAAAGAAACTTTAAATCCAAAAGTTTGGGAAAATCCTGAAGACCCTAAAAAGGCTACGATGATTCCTAAAGTTAGGAAAGCTCTTGAACGCATCGCAGTTGAATTTGTTGATGACTTAGGAGAAGATGTTTTTGTTGAAGACGTTTATCTAATGGGTTCATTGGCTAATTTTAATTGGTCTGAATATTCAGACTTTGATTTACATGTTATTGTTGATTTTGAAAAATATGAAAATCAAGAAGATTTATATAAAGAACTTTTTGATTTAAAAAAGAAACTTTTTAACGACAAACATAACATTAAAATTTTTGGATATGATGTAGAAGTTTATGCTCAAGGCATTTCAGATGAATCTCATAGTGATGGTGTTTATTCTGTAATGAATAATGAATGGATTCACAAACCTAAAAGAACAAGTAAAGATTTGGACATGTCAGTTTTAAAAACCAAAATTAAAAGTTGGACAGATAAGATTGATGACGCAATTGAAGATGCAAAATCTGAAGGGAATGTTGAAACATTAAAAAAATTAAAAGACAAACTAAAAGACTATAGACAGTCAGGGTTAGACAAAGATGGAGAATTTTCTTATGAGAACTTGGTTTTCAAATATTTAAGAAGGTCTGGGCATATTGGTAAACTTTTTGACGAAAAGACTAAAATCAAGGATAAAGAGTTGTCCATAGAAGGACAAATTCAAGAAATCCGTAAATAATTAGTATTAGTCATATATTTATAAAGAAAAAAATTAGATGGCATTAGTAACATATCTTATAGGTCCTTGTGCTGGCGGAGCTTCAATATTAGTTGATTTTGATAGTTCATCACTGCCTGCGGTTAATGGAAATTATTATTTAACATTTACTGGCGGGACAACTCAGGGATGTTATGACATTATTGATAATGCAGAACCATCAACTGGAATTGACAAAGTACTAACTATGTCAATAGATTATACTGATTGCGCTACTTGCCAAGCTATTGTGACTCCAACGCCAACAGTAACAACAACTCCAACAAAAACACCAACACCAACAGGAACCGCAAGTGTAACATCTACACCAACACCAACAGGAACCGCGGCCGTTACACCAACTCCAACACCGACAAGAACGGCAAGTGTAACATCAACACCAACGCCAACTAACACTGCAACAAAGACACCGACTCCAACAGTTACTACGACACAAACTCAAACGCCAACTAACACTGCAACAAAGACACCGACTCCAACAGTTACTACGACACAAACTCAAACGCCAACTAACACTGCAACAAAGACACCGACTCCAACACCAACAGGAACAGCAGGAGTAACTCCAACACCAACAGGAACGGCAGGAGTAACTCCAACGGTTACACCTACACCATCACAAACACCAGGATTTACAGGATTTTCTGCTGACCAACAATATGCTTACACTCTTGATATTTTAGGAAGTTTCAGTGGTGGAAGTGCAGATTTTAGTGGGGCTTACGCACCTCACCCTGTATTTACAAATCAATTGGGTGAAGCGGTACAACAATTAAACGCAATCACAATAGGTGGATTTAACGGATTAAATAATTAAAAATAAATAAATCATAATATGGGAGATTTAAAACCAATTGGCAGTGAAAAACTTCAAGGTCAAGATAAAATAAAAAGAATAATGGAAATCGCTCGTTTTAACGAGACGACTCCATCGAGTATAAATGAAACTTCAAAATCAGAGTATTCAAGAACTTTGTCTGATGGAAGTAACTACGAAATCGTTAAAGAAAGACAAGGTTACATCATTAAGAAAACTATTTCTGAATCTGAAACTGATTATATTGAGCCAATGAAAAATAGAAAATACTATTCTTCATATTCTCAGGCATTAAAAAGATTAAATTTAGTTGCAGGTGAGTTGAATAGACTTAACGAAAACGAAGAAGGTACTTCAATGTTTGGAGAACAAAAAAGATATACTTTAAAAACTCCTAAACCAGAACCTGTACCAGCACCAGCACCAGCACCAATGGAAGCTGCGGTTCCACCTATGGCACCTCCAGCAGTACCTTCACCTGAATTACCACCATCACCAATGGGAGATGAGGGTATGGGTGTAGATTCATTAGATATTGACGCAGAAATGGGACCTGAAGGTGACGTTGAAATGGACGCAGATGTAGACATGGAAATGGACGGAGGAGATGACGAACAAGTAACGTTTAAAACAATTCAAAAACTAACAGGTAAATTAACTCAAAAAATTAGAACTTTAGATAATGAAGAAGGAATGACTTCTGAAGATATCAAATATGTTATTAATATGGTTATTTCATCTTTAGATTTGAAATCTTTAAGTGAAGAAGATAAAGATGATATCATGGATAAGTTTGATGAAGATTCTGAAGACATGGGTGGTGATGATATGGGAGGTGAAGACTTTACTGACGATACTGAGGTTGAAGATATCCAAGCTGATATGGACATGCCTGTTGAAAGTGAAATGGAAGAAGACTTTGGAAATGGTGCAATTTTAGACCATATCTTTGGTGAATCAAAAATTGATAAGGTAATCTCAAAGTATTTTGAAGTTACTAAAAAAGAAATCATGGAAAGTAGAGAAAAAGTTGCTAAGAAAAAAGTAGCAAAAATTTCTGAAGTTAGAAAACAAATGGGTGCGGTTGTTAAGTTAACTGAAACAATTGAACAAGAATTAGCGTCTCAACAATTCTTAACTAAAAATTCTTCAGCTAAGATTGTTGGCAAAACCAATAAGAAAAACTTGGTATTTGAAAACAAAGGTAAACAAGTTAGAATAACACCTGAAGGACAAATTTTGTAATATGAGTAATTTGATATACGTAAATGGTTTAGGACCCAACTATAAGGGAGACAATCTTTACGAATTCATATTCTCTGAAAGTCTGGATGTGTGGGGGGAATCTTGGGAAAGTAAACCATCAAATGGTTATCCTGGGCCTCCTGAGTTACAATATATTAAAAAAGTAGGAGTTCTGAGAAATACTGATATAAAATTGGAATTGATTCAGAACTCCGATTTTTTTTGTATGATAGATGCGATTGACGATGTTGTCGCATTAGCCTGGGAACCTGATGAAGAAAATGGACAAAATCGTATGGTTTTTAGATTCGGAATGACCGAACAACAAATAAAAGACAAACTCTATGAACGAGATTTGATTTTAGAATTTGAAAAGAAAGTAGTATATGAAAATTAATAAAAAAGCATTAGAACTTATAGAAAAAGGGTTATCATCTACAACAGTTAGTAAGTTAGATGAATCTCAAATTAATGTTCTACATAATAGATTATTTTTAGGGGAACAAGTTGAAGAAATGCCGACTAAAAAAAGTTATAAAGTTGGACAAGACGGTGGAAATTTACCACCATCACCAAAAGGGTATAATGTAAAGAAAACACCAACAGGAGATGTTGTTGCAACTCCAAACGAATCTGAATTAGAGGAAGATGCTGATTTAGATGATTCTGCCGAAAAAGATAGTGGTTTTGACCCTTATGCAGGTAATAGTGTTGGAAATGACGACGGTCCATCTAGTGATGATGGATTTGGTGGTGGAGATGACGGTATGGGTATGTTTGAAAGTGAAGCTGACCTTAAGCCAGGACAACCAAATCCATGGGCAATATGCCATGCACAAGTTGGTCCTAAAAAAACAAGAAAATTTGAAAGATGTGTACAATCTGTAAAAGACCAGTTGAAAGAAGGAAAAAATCCTGTATCTTTGTTCATCGAAAATCAAATTATGAAAATAGTAGAAAAGAATTTACCACCGAGAATCACTAAGGGTGATTTAATTAGACATCTGTCCGAAGGTGAAAATTTTGCAACAAAACACTTGCAATCATTTGGTAAAAGTTCTAATACTGAAACTGCTCCAGCAAAACCAAAAACATCACCAACAACAAAACCAGGAGCACCTGATAAAAAACCAAGACCCGCACATCCTGGTAAAAATCCAAACCCTGGTGAAAAAGAAGCTCCAAAGGCAAAAGTAAAAAAAGAAGTTGGGGAACAAAATCCAGCAGTTGCGCCAACAAAACCAAAAACAAGTCCGACAACAAAACCTGGCACAAAACCTCAAAGACCTGCACATCCTGGTAAGAATCCAAACCCTGGCGAAAAAGAGTCCCCAAAGGCAAAAAACCCTTCTCCTGAAGAAACAAAAGATAAAGTAATTGACGTAATATTAAACCTCCTACAAAAGTAAAATGGCAAAAAAGATTAAAGAACAAATAGATTACGGAAATACTCCCGAAAGAATGGACCCAAGTTTAGTAAAAAAATTAGGTAGTCCTGAAAGTTTGTACGCACAAAATCCTGCAATGAAAAAGGGACCTGCTGATGTTCAAAGATTAGTCAGTCAAAGATTTCAAAAAGTAGCTGACAAATTAAGACAAGTAACGGGAATAGCAGATTTAAGTTCAAAACAAGTTCAAGGGATGGTTTACAATGAAATGATGAGGAAAATTCCTAATATCATGAGAATTGAGGCTGCTCATAAAGATGAACTTATACAATTGGCGATTGACGCTTGTTTAGATGAAGGTGAAGTACCTGAAGGATGGTATCAAATTGATGCTCATTTAGGAGAACAACCAGATACATCAGATTTTAGATATCAGCCAGAAGAGCCTAAAGATGATGAAGAAGAAGAAGAAGAAAAATTAGAAATTCCATCTTTTGATATTGAAGATTTAACAGATGAAGAAGAATTAGAATTAGAAAAACATAAAAGAAATATTATAAATGCCATCATTCAAGGGTCGGCAAAAAGAGGACATTACCTTTTTCAAAAACCAGCGGTTAAAGCAAGATTAGATGCAATTGACCCATCTTTATATAGAGATTATTTAGGTATCATGGCAATTAATGATTTCATGTATTTTACTATGGAACAAATGATTGAGATGATGAGTCAAACAGGTCAAGGTGTGGCAGGTAAAGTATCATTAGACGACGCAGACGATGAAGGAGAAGAAGGTGGAGAAGAAGGGGAAGGTGAAGAACAACCTGACACAAAAATTGTTGCAGTAGGGTTGATTTTTCCAATTTTATGTCATGAAATTATTAAAGGGTTAGAAGAAGCCAAAGGTAGATACGGTCATTCTAAAAATCCTGAAATTCGTCAAAAAGTTAGAGGAGCTGTTGATGTATTATCTAACGAACCAATGCAATTGAGAATAGGCCCTGAAATTGTAGAAAAACTTAGATACGCATTACCTGACGAAATGTATGATGAATCAAATAAAGGTTTAACTCCTTGGTTCCACATATTATTATATCAAATACCTGCACAAGAATTTTTAAAAATTATCGGAAATGCAATATCTGAAGACCAATCAAAAGTTAAAATTGCAACTTCAAAATTTAAAGAAATTATGAAAGAGGCTCAAAAAATGAAGTCTGACTTTGATAATTTTAGAGAAGATGGTGAATCTGACGATAGTAATTTAAATCCTAGTGGTAAGTTTAGTTCTTACGACGATGATGAAGATTCTGATGTTGATTATGCCCCTGAAGAAGAGGACGATGATGAGGATTATCTTACAGACATGGATAATTACTTAGATAGTTTGGGGATAAAAAAACCCGACAATCTTGACGACTTATTAGGTGGTTTGGGCATATCGTTATCCAAATAACCAAAATTTGTGAATAGAGAACAATTAATTATAGAAGTGACGAAGTGTATGAGGAATACTCCTTACGCACTTCGTACTTATTTACAGACCTACGATAACACCGTATCCAAATACGTTCCGTTAGATTTATTTCCAGACCAAATAAAATTAATCGAAGATTACGATAACTACAATGAAAACGTTGCCCTGAAATACAGACAGGCAGGAGTTTCAACAGTTACCGCTGCATGGGCATCAAAAAGATTAGTTTTTGCCAAAAAGAATAAACCTGAAAAAATCCTAATCATTGCCAACAAATTAGATACGGCAGTGGAGATGGCAAATAAGGTTAGAGGGTTCACAGAACAGTGGCCTTCGTGGGTTGGAGTAACTTTCTCCAATGAAAAGAACGCACAAAGACATTTCAAATTAACTAATGGTTGTGAGATTAAAGCCGTTGCAACATCACGAGATGCTCTTAGAGGTTATACCCCTACCATCTTGATATTTGATGAGGCCGCCTACATTGAAGCCGACGGAGATTTTTGGGCTGCCTGTATGGCCTCACTATCTACGGGTGGTAAGGTTATTGTTGTATCTACACCAAACGGATATGACCCAATTTATTATGAAATCTATGACCAATCTTTGAGAGGTATGAACGATTTCAAAATAACTGAAATGTTTTGGTACCGTGACCCACGATATACAAAAGACTTGTATATGGTTAAAACTAACGATTTAGTTCATTTTCTTTTGAATAGAGAAGAATACAATCTTGATGAAATCATTATTAATTTGTCTATGGACAATCCATATGATAGAGACCACTCCATAGTAACAGACTACATTGAACAAGGATATAAACCGTGTTCTTCTTGGTTTGAAGGTATGGTTAAGAAATTAAAATACGATAGACGTAAAGTAGCTCAGGAATTGGAATGTAATTTCTTAGGTTCAGGTGATAACGTATTTGATTCTGATATGATGACAGATATTTCTAAAAACCAAGTCAAAGAACCTCAGGCAAAAATGATGGGAGGAGGACTTTGGATTTTTAAAGAACCTGTTAATGGACATAAGTATGTTATGGGTGTCGACGTATCAAGAGGAGATTCTGAAGACTTTAGTTGTATTCAAATAATTGACTTTGATACAAGAGAACAAGTCCTTGAATATGTCGGTAAAGTTCCACCAGACATCACTGCAGAGATTGCATATAAGTGGGGTACAATGTACAACGCCTATTGTGTGATTGACTTAACAGGGGGTATGGGAGTTGCAACTGCAAGAAAAATGCAAGAGATGGGTTATCAATCAGGAATGTATGTTGATAATGTTGATACAACAAACAAATGGAAGTTTGACCCTAAATTAAATGAAAAAATACCTGGTATTAATTTTAATAATAAAAGGGTTCAAATTATTGCCTCATTTGAAGAGTCTATGAGACATAAGTTTAGAATTTATTCAAGTAGGTTATACAATGAAATGAATACGTTTATTTATGTTAATGGTAGACCTGACCACCAAAAAGGACATCATGATGATTGTATCATGAGTATCGCTATGGCGATTTACGTTGCAGAAAAATCATTCCAATCTTTAGAAAAAGTTGTAAACCATACTAAAGCTATGTTAAACTCTTGGTCCACAGCTATCAGTGAGAACAAAAATACGTCAGAGTATTTTAATCCTATGGTTCCTCAAATGGGAAGACAATTCCCAATAAACCAAGGTCCATCTCGTGGTGACTATGAAAAATACTCTTGGTTATTTCGTTAACGATAAGTATTTATATTATCAAGGTAACAAGTAAATTTACATTATGGCAGAACAAAATATGACGGTTTGGCAACGACTGTCGCAAACATTTGGTCCGAACTCACTTCTTCAACAAGATTATCCAACTTTTAAGTTTGATAAGAAGGAATTATTACGTACCAAAAGTAGAGAAGAATACGAAAGAGAAAAGTTACAAGCACAACAAACTTTTTACCTAACAAATCAATGGGCTAAGGTTGAGAACAATCTTTACTCACAAGCAATTTATTACGAACCATCCAGATTATCGGCACAATACGATTATGAATCGATGGAATATACTCCAGAAATTTCAGCGGCACTTGATATCTATGCTGAAGAATCTACAACAACAAACGAAGATGGATTTATTCTTCAGATTTATTCTGAGTCAAAAAGAATAAAAGGTGTATTAGCCGACTTGTTCAACAACAATTTAGATATTAATACCAACTTACCTATGTGGACAAGAAACACTTGTAAGTATGGTGATAACTTTGTTTACTTAAAGTTAGACCCTGAAAAAGGTGTTGTTGGAGTACAACAGTTACCAACTATAGAAATTGAAAGACATGAGGTTGGTGTTACTGCAAAAATATCTGTAGATATTACACAAGAGTTGGACAAAGACAAAAAAGCCCTTCACTTTACTTGGAAGAACAAAAATATGGAATTCCAATCATGGGAAATCGCTCACTTTAGATTATTAGGTGACGATAGAAAACTTCCTTATGGTACTTCTATGTTAGAAAAAGCCAGAAGAATTTGGAAACAATTATTATTATCAGAAGATGCGATGTTGATTTATCGTACATCAAGAGCTCCTGAGAGAAGAATGTTCAAAGTATTCGTAGGTAATATGAACGATGATGATGTTGAAGCATACGTAAACCGTGTTGCCAACAAATTCAAAAGAGAACAAATTGTTGACAAGAATACAGGTAATGTGGATATGAGATTCAACCAAATGGCGGTTGACCAAGATTATTTTATTCCTGTAAGAGACCCAGCGGCACCAGACCCAATTACAACATTACCTGGAGCAACTAACTTATCAGAGATTGCGGATATTGAATACATCCAAAAGAAATTATTAACGGCACTTCGTGTACCTAAGGCTTTCTTAGGGTTTGAAGAAGTTGTTGGTGACGGTAAGAACTTGGCATTACAAGACATTAGATTTGCTCGTACAATCAACAGAATCCAAAAGAGTATGTTAGCTGAGTTAAACAAAATTGCGATTGTTCACTTATTCTTATTAGGGTTTGAAGATGAACTTTCAAACTTTACTATAGGTCTTACAAACCCGTCAACTCAGGCAGATTTATTGAAGATTGATGTTTGGAAAGAAAAAGTATTATTGTATAAAGACTTAGTGTCTGACCCAGGAAATGGTATTCAAGCGACATCATCTACATGGGCTAAGAAACATATCTTTGGTTGGTCTGACGAAGAAGTTCGTTTGGACTTACAACAACAAAGAGTTGAAAGAGCTGTTGGTGAAGAACTTAAAGCAACTCCTACAGTTATTACTAAAACAGGATTATTTGATAATATAGATAAATTATACGGAAGTGCGACAGGTGCGACACCTGCGGCAGGAGCAGCAACTACACCAGGAGGTACTGAAGAATTAGGAGCACCACCATCATTTAGTTCTCCATCTGAACCACCACCTGCAGAGGCTCCTCCAGCAGAAGGAGAAGTTCCACCACCATCAGGTGAACCAGAATTAGCTCCAGAGTCTAAGAAAAAAGACATGAACATTTTAATTGAAAGTAACTTAATTGAAGGGTCTCGAATGATTGATTTAGGACAAGCTCAAGATTCTTTAGGAGAAATTTCAAAAGAATTGGATAAGTTACTAAATTCATAGTATTTATTTGAAAATGAGCAAAATGACCTTCGGAACCATAAAATCCATAATTGAGAATAATCTACTAGAATCCTACAAGAATGAAAAGGAATTCAAGAAGACATTGAGAGAGTTCAAACACAATGTATTGAACAATAAATCTATGTCAAAGGCGTATACTTTATATGACCAATTGAGTACTCCTCAAGGGTTAAATGATGATGACGCTAAAGAATTCTTAGAAGAAGGTATATCGTTGTTACAAAGAGTTTTACCAAGTATAAAATTACCAAGAACAGTATCTGAATCAGTTAAAAATGGTTATACCGATATTGATACGTTAGTTTACACTCAAAAAATGAGTTTATCAGAAAGAATTAAATCTAAGAAAAATATTGTTTCAATTCTTACATCAAAGCCTCAAAACGTTAAAGAATCTATAAATATTCCTGTTAAATCAATGGTGAATATTGCAAACCAAACATTGAGAAATTATCTTGATACTTTAGATGAGAATTCTAAAAAAGAATTTATTCAAATTGTCTCTGAGGACACAAAAATTCTTGAGGAGAAATTTGAAGTTATTCGTGAAAGTGCAATTAATAAATTGGAAACTATTATGAATAATGAAAATGAATCAGAAATTAAATCAAGAATCTCCGAAACTATTACTAAATTAAAAGACGAAAAATTTGACCAAATGAATTTTTTAAGATTAAAAAATCTTGAGGAATCAATTTAATTATTATTTTTACTTTGAATATATTTTGCCTTTAAAATCTGTGCTCTTCTGACCACAGATTTTTTTGTATACTCTTTTCTCTCGTTTAATTTTTGGTTTTGTTTAGTCTTTATTACCTTAGACTTTAATGTTTTTAGAGCTCTCTCTAAATTGTCCCCATTTTTAATGTTTATGATTATCATATATTATAAAATATCTTGTAGTTTGAGAAAATTTTTGACTATTGGTTTTATATGACTTATTCTTGTACAGAACATAAACATATATAATCATGAAAATTAATGAAAAAAGGAAAGAGTGTAAAGTTAAATTTATACAATCCAATTAAATCCGTGTATGGTACTGTAGATTCAAAAAATTTAAAATCAGTATACATCAACATCCAATCATGGGTGACTCCAAAAAAAGAATATGATAACTGGAACAGAATAGTTTCTAACTTAGGTAGAGAAATAAAACATTCTGTTTTTGAATCAATAAACACTAAACTTTTTCAAGAAAAAAGTATTGTTGATTTAGACCTTAGAACAAGTGGAATCTCACACGGAAAAAAATCATTTTTTAACTTAGAGATTAACCTATACACCAATTCTGAATTAGATTTTAAATCATTAGAAATTAAAGATTCAGTTAAAGGTATCGTTAAATCAATATTTAGAAATAACATTCAACCGAACAAATACTTTGAATTTTCAACTTCAAAAAAGACTGATGACCAATAAACTATTAATAACGGTATATTTATCATAAAAGATTAGATGAAAAATTTAAGAATATTAGAAGCTAGCGAATTTGGTCACGGTATTTTAGTCGAGGCTGACGCAGGTTTTGTATCACCTAAAGATGCTCGTAATGAAAAGGTTCTAAGAGAAGCTAAAGAAATGGATTATAGAAATCCATTTGAATTTTATGCTGTCTTACAAAAATACGATACACCAAATAGAAACGGTAGAACATATCCTGAAAGAATTCTTAAAAGAGAAGCCGAGAATTATAAAAAAGCAATTGAAAAAGGATTATCAACTTCAGAGTTAAATCACCCTGAATCTTCTTTAATTGACTTAGATAGAGTTGCTCATTTAATTACAGAAATTTGGTGGGAGGGAAATATTTTAATGGGTAAACTTAAATTATTAACTTCGCCAGGGTTCCATGAAAGAGGAATCGTATCAACTAAAGGTGACCAAGCGGCAAACTTAATGAGACAAGGTGTTACTATGGGAGTTTCTTCAAGAGGTGTTGGTTCTCTTAAAAAAGTTGGGGAAAGAAATGAGGTTCAAGATGATTTTGAATTAATATGTTTTGACTTAGTTTCTTCACCATCAACGCCAGGAGCTTATTTATTTTCAAACCCTGAAGATAGAACAAAGTATGAAGAAAATTTAGATGAAGAAAAAAAACATAAACAAACTAATGGATATGTTGAAAAGTCAGTTGACTTAATGAAGAAATTAAACGATTTTTTAGGAAAATAATAAAACATGGAAGAAAAATATTTTGTAGCAAAAATTCAGTACGATTTACCTGATGAGAATTCAGGAAAGATTAAAAAAATTAGAGAAGAAAAATTAGTTAAAGGTTACTCAGTAACGGACGTTGAGGCGAAAGTTACAAAGAAATATGAAGGATTTACCCATGATTGGCGAATCACATCAGTTTCTGAAAGTAAGATTGATGAAGTTATTGAAAACTAATTTATTTATTTAAAATTATAAAAGTGGTCCATAAGACCACTTTTTTTATTTGGTAGATATTTATAAATAAAAAATTATGAATTTTCAAGTATCATTAGGTGACGCATATTCACAGGAACTAAGAATTGTTATTGCTAACTCTTGGTCAACATGTTTAGCATATTGCGAAGGAGTAGGCTCTTCAATAAATTCAATTAATGAAATAGACTCTATAAATATGGTGATTGTTGACAGTGGGGCTACTGGCTGTTATCAAGTAACTTTAAAAAACGGTAGTGCTATTTCAACCAGTATGGTTTGGGCTTCAACCTACTCATCATTCAATGCTTGGCTTGATAATCAAGTAGATGTTGAACTTACTACCCTTCAATTTTCAAATAAACTTTACGTAACAGTATAGCCAAAATGAATTTTTTTCATTTTGATACTATTTATTAGTTAAAATAACCAATTTTTTCATGCAAGAAAATAAAAATTTAGTACAAGAGGCACTCATTCAAATGAAAAACGTTGAAGAGGCTATTGCCGAAAACGCAAAGGGAATACTTGCTTCAACTATGAAGGAAGAAATCAATCAATTAGTAAAAGAATCTCTATCAGAACAAGATGATGAAGAAGAGGTTGACGTAGATGTAGACATGGATGACGACACAGAAGATGTGGACGTTGATATGGATGCTGATAATGCGGATGATATGGACATGGACTTAGATTTAGACATGGACATGGACTCTGAAGAAAGTCCAATAGATTTAACTGACGCTTCTGATGAAGAAATTCTTAAGGTGTTTAAAGCAATGGGTGAAGAAGACGGAATCATCGTTAAAAAAGATGGTGACGATATTCACTTAACTGACAGTAACGCTGACCAAGAATATCTTGTTAAGCTTGGTGAATCTGAAGAAGACACAAATTATGATGACACTATGAATTTAGATGAAATCGATGAAATGGACGTTGACACAGAAGATGTGATTAACGCAATTTTTTCAAAAGACGGTGACGCTTCAGATATCGAAGTAGACCAAGAAGATGAAGACGAAGTTATGTACGAAATCGAATTCGAAGAACAAGACGACGAAGACTCAGATGACGATGACATGATGGAATCAGATGATGAAGACATGATGGAATCAGATGATGAAGACATGATGGAATCAGATGATGAAGACGAAGAACTTGATGAACAAGAAGACGAAGACGAAGAAGATTTGGACGAATCTTACAACCAAAGAAGAACTGTTAGAGAAGGAAAGTCTACAGTAAAACCTAAAGGTGTTGGAATTGGCTCAGGCCCTAAATTTACTTACAATACAAAATCTGTAGGTGGATTTAAAGAGGACAAAAAAGAAGGTCCTAAATCAGTGGGTACTGGTAAAGCTAGTAAATTCCAATACAAAAAAGGAGCAAATATGGAAGGAAAATCCAAAGTTGTAAAGGCAGAAACAAAAGAAGGTGATTACGGAATGAATAAGGGTGATAAATCTAAAACTTTTAAAGGTGATAAAGATTACACTATTAAAAAAGGTGACACGTTAAAAAGAAAAGCTTTCGAAAAGGAAGAAACTAAAGAAGCTGCTAGAACTTATGGAATGGGTTCCAAAGAAGGTAGAGGTCTAAGAAAAGGCATCACAAATAACAGAAACTATGTTTATGGTAAAGGTGGTGTTAAAGTAGAATCTACTCAAGAAGAAGTTAATATGTTGAGAGAAAAGAATGAAGAGTATAGAAAAGCGTTAAATGTTTTCAGAGAAAAACTTAACGAAGTTGCTATCTTCAACTCAAACTTGGCATATGCTACAAGATTGTTCACTGAACATTCGACTACTAAGAAAGAGAAAATTAATATCTTAAGAAGATTTGACGATGTTGAAACTTTAAAAGAATCTAAAAATCTTTATCAGTCAATCAAAGGTGAATTATCTAAAGGTGAAACTAAATCAATGAATGAATCAGTTGAAACGAAATTAACTAAACAAGTTACTTCAGGTTCATCAACTACCTTAATTGAATCAAAAACTTATGAGAATCCTCAATTCATGAGAATGAAGGATTTGATGAGTAAGTTAGGGTAAAAAATAAAATAAATAAAACAAAAACAAATATTTTAAAATGGGAGCATTATTAGAATCAGGTCTTGTTGGTAACATCGGTCTTAAGCACCTTAAAGTTATCAAAGAAGATACAATCAACAAATGGGACAAATTAGGCTTTTTAGAAGGTCTTAAAGGTCACATGAGAGAAAACGTAGCTCAATTATACGAAAACCAAGCATCATTTTTAATTA